>ENA-OUNH01000111-OUNH01000111.1-human-gut-metagenome-genome-assembly--contig:-NODE-111-length-30240-cov-3.464949_pt1 | contig 30240 bp, 24 predicted proteins | sample MGYA00242806_ERZ504814 | MGnify/ENA primary metagenome ERZ504814 (study PRJEB26092, sample SAMD00036389) | human gut metagenome | host: Homo sapiens | study: EMG produced TPA metagenomics assembly of...
GGACCACGACCACCTGGACACTGCCCGCCAACGTGGCTACCTGCCTGGAACCCCAACCTTGAGTATGCCTTCGTCAAGATCGGCGATGCTTACCACATCATGGCCGCCGGTCTGGTCGAGTCCACGATGAAGGGCTGCCATATCGATGAGTACGAAGTCCTGCCCGAGACTGTGCTCGGCAGCGAGCTGGAGCTGATGCAGTACCAGCATCCTTTCCTTGACCGTAAGGGTCTGGTCATTCTGGGCGACCATGTCACGCTGGAGGGCGGCACCGGCTGTGTCCATACCGCACCCGGCCATGGTGTCGAGGACTTTGAGGTCTGTGTCAACCATTACCCGCAGGTTCCTGTGGTTGTCCCTGTGGATGACGCCGGCCGCCTGACCGCCGAGGCAGGCGAGAAGTTCGCAGGCCTCAAGGTCTGGGATGCCAACAAGGTCATTCTGGAGCATATCAAGGAAAGCGGCCACTTGATGGGTGTACAGCACATCACCCACCAGTACCCGCATTGCTGGCGCTGCCATCATCCCATCATCTTCCGCGCGACCGAGCAGTGGTTCTGCTCCATCGACGCCTTCAAGGAGGATGTCTACAAGGCCATTGATAATGTGAAGTGGCAGCCCGCCTGGGGCCATGACCGCATGGCCGGCATGGTCCGCGACCGCAGCGACTGGTGCATCAGCCGCCAGCGCGTCTGGGGTGTGCCCATCCCGGTATTCTACTGCAAGAAGTGCGGCAAGTACCACATCACCGATGCCTCCATCAAGGCTGTTTCCGACCTGTTCCGCAAGGAGGGCAGCGATGCCTGGTACAAGTATGATGCCAATGACATCATGCCCAAGACCGAGGTCTGCGAGTGCGGCGCCGCCGACTGGGAGAAGGATCCCGACATCATGGATGTCTGGTTTGACTCCGGCTCCACCTGGAGCGCTGTCTGCCGTGAGCGTCCCGAGCTGCGCTGGCCCGTGGATATGTATATGGAGGGCGCCGACCAGTTCCGCGGCTGGTTCCAGTCCAGCCTGCTGACCTGTGTTGCCACTCAGGGCATTGCCCCCTACAAGGAGGTTCTGTGCCACGGCTGGGTCGTGGATGAGAAGGGCAAGCAGATGCACAAATCCGCCGGCAACGGCGTGGAGCCCAGTGAGATCATCCGTGATTACGGTGCCGACATCATCCGCCTGTGGGTCGCCTCCAGCGATTACACCGTTGATGTCCGCGCCGGTAAGGAAATCTTCCGCCAGCTGTCCGAGGCCTACCGCAAGATGCGCAATACCGCCCGCTTCATGCTGGGCAACATCAACGACTTTGATCCTGCCAAGGATATGGTTGCCGATGACCAGCTGTTTGAGATCGACCGCTGGGCGCTGGAAGCCTGTAATAAGCTGACCGCCAACCTGCGCGATGCCTATGACCACTATGATTTCAGCCGCGCCTACCACGCACTGTACAACTTCTGCGTCATTGATATGTCCAACTTCTACATGGATGTCATCAAGGACCGCCTGTACTGCGCGGATGACCATGCGCGCCGCTGCGCACAGACTGCACTGTACCGCATTCTGGTGGACTTCACGAAGCTACTGGCACCCATCCTCTGCTTTACCAGTCAGGAGATCTGGAGCTATGTGCCGAAGCTGCCCGGCATGAAGGACTATGTGGTCTTTGAGCAGATGCCCGAGGCCAAGCCCGCTGCCGATGATGCCTTTACCGCTAAGTGGGATCGCATCATGGCGATCCGCGATGATGTGAAGAAGGTTCTGGAGCAGGCCCGTGCCGATAAGGTTATCGGCTCTGCGCTGGAGGCCGGTCTGACGCTGTACTGCAGCAAGGAGGTCTACGACTTCCTGAACGCCATCCCGATGGATGAGTTGGCCGACCTGTTCATCGTCTCCCATGTCGAGTTGGTCGAGGGTGAAGGCGGTGTCAAGGGTCTGGTTGAGGGTCTCGGCGTCAGCGCCGCCCACGCCGTCGGCAACAAGTGCCTGCGCTGCTGGAAGTATGACACCTCCGTTGGGGAGGATGGCCTTTGCCCGCGCTGCGCTAAGGTTCTGAAGCTGTAAATTTACTCTGCCGTCAGCGGTGCTTATACGCGTAAGCACCGCTGATTTTTTCGGATAAGGTGTTGTATGATTTCTGGTTTGTTTTCTCTGCTGGGGGCGGCCGTTCTGGTCGTGATCGACCAGCTTATCAAGCACTGGGCCACGGCGGCGCTGCTGCCGGTGGGCAATATGGATCTGCTGCCCGGCATTGTCGAGCTGCGCTACTGCCTGAATGACGGTATGGCATTCTCGATGCTGGCCGGTAAGCAGACGCTGCTCATCGGCATGACCTCGGTCATGCTGGTGGTGGTGGCCGCCATGCTGTTTACCCGCAAAATGTCTGTGTGGGAGCGCATCTCTTGGACGCTGATTCTCGGCGGCGGTGTGGGCAACCTCATCGACCGGGTACTAAACGGCGTGGTGGTTGACTACATCAATGTGCTGTTCATGCACTTTGCTATCTTCAATTTTGCGGATATCTGCGTCTGTGTGGGTGTCGGCCTGCTGATGCTGGTCGTGCTGCTGGACTCCTTCAAGAAAGAGGAGACCGCAAAGCAAAAGGCGGATGACGATGGAGCTGCTTGAGCTTGCCGCCGTTCCCGGCGACAGCGGCCGGCTGGATGCGTGGCTGGCCGCGCAGTGCCCGACACTCTCCCGCAGTGCGCTGCAGGGGCTGATCGAGCAGGGGCTTGTCACCCGGGACGGCGCGCCTGTCAACAAAAAGAGAAGGTGGCCCCCGGGGCTGTCTACCGTGTGGCGCTGCCCGACCCGCAGCCCATCGAGGCGCAGCCCCAGAATATTCCGCTCGATATTGTGTACGAGGATGATGACCTGCTGGTGGTCAACAAGCCGAAGGGCATGGTGGTTCACCCGGCCCCCGGCAACCCGGACGGCACCCTCGTCAATGCACTGCTTTACCACTGTGCCGGGCAGCTGTCCGGCATCGGCGGCGCGATCCGCCCCGGCATCGTACACCGCATCGATAAGGATACCAGCGGTCTGCTGGTGGTGGCCAAAAACGATGCGGCGCATCAGGCGCTCAGCGCCCAGATGAGCGTACACAGCATCCACCGTGTTTACCATGCGGTGGTCTACGGCAACCTCAGGGAGGACGAAGGCTTTGTGGAGCGGTGGATCGGCCGTGATCCGCATGACCGCAAAAAGATGGCCGTGCTGGCAGAAAACGCTGCCGGGGCGCGGTATGCCTATACAGGCTGGCGTGTGCAGGAGCGGTACGGCAACTTTACCTACATAGCCTGCAAGCTAAAGACAGGGCGCACCCACCAGATCCGGGTACATATGGCATCCACAGGGCACCCGCTGGCGGGGATGCTGTCTACGGCCCGAAAAACTGCATCAAATCGCTGAACGGCCAATGCCTGCACGCTAAGGAGCTGGGCTTTGTACACCCGAAAACAGGGGAGTGGATGCAGTTTGATTCCCCGCTGCCGCCCTATTTTACTGATTTTCTGACACGGTTAAGAAAGGAACATCGCGCATGAAACCACCCCTCGGCGATACCCTTGTGATCTGTGACATGGATAATACGCTGCTGACGGCCAAGGAGGGGATCCCTGCCTGCAACCGTGCTGTCATCCGGCTGTACACCAGCCTGGGCGGACTGTTTACGGTGGCTACCGGCCGCCCGCCGGAGTCGATCCGTGCAGCGCTGGGGGATATCCGCCTGTCCCTGCCGGCAATCTCCTGCAATGGGGCACTGCTGTATGATTTCTCCACCGAGTCAGTGCTGCATCGCGCAACCCTGAACCGTGAGCAGGCCACCACCGCCATTCTGGACATTCTGAACAAATTTCCCCGCATGGGGGTTGAGGTCATGGCCGGAAACGGCGAGATGTATGTCATCCATGCCAACGAAGTTACCCACGCCCATCAGGTGGACGAGCATCTGGGCAGCATCGCCTGCCCGGTCGAGTCGGTGCCCGATGGCTGGATCAAGGTCGTGTTTGCCTCCGACCCGGAGAGCATCCGCAAGCTGGGGCAGTACGCCAAGACGAAATACTATGGCCGGGATAACTATTTCCTTGCCACCAACAGCATCTATCTTGAGATCATGCCCAGCGGCGTAAGCAAGGCCAGCGGTCTGCACGACCTCTGCGCACTGATGAGCAAGTCCATGAAGAACACCGTCTTTATCGGTGACTACTATAACGATCTTGAGCTGATGCGGGAGGCCGGCTACGCGGTTGCGGTGGCCAATGCCCCGGCAGAGGTCAAGGCAGCCGCCGACCATGTAACGACCTGCACCTGCGCAGAGGGCGCGGTGGGTGAATATCTGTACAGCCTGATCGGCAAAACCGAGGGCTGACCAAAGAGGGTTTGACGATGAAAGTCAGCGAACTGATGGACCCTAAGGGCGTTCTGCTCCATGCAAAGATCGACAACTCTGCTGATGCATTGGGTATTCTGGTGGAGCTGCAGGAGGGCATCGGCGTTATTACCAACGGCAATGCCTATTATAATGCCGTCAGCTACCGGGAGACCTTCGGTGGTACAACGGCCATCGGCGGCGGCATCGCGCTGCCGCATGCCGGCAACGCCGGTGTGTCGGCGCCGGGCATATCGGCCCTGCTTTTGCGCCACGGTGTGGATTGGGGTGCCCCGGACGGGGAACCGGTAGACCTTGTGTTTATGATCGCCGTTCCGCCGCGCTGCGAAAGCCTGCACCTACAGATATTGGCACGGCTGGTGAATTTGCTCAGCCGCAGTGATCTGGTTGAGGCGCTGCACAACGCAAGCACCCCCCAGCGCTTTGTCGAGCTGATCGCCAAGGCGGAAAACGCCTGCTTTGCAGACTGAAATCTGATTTGCCCCAGCTTGTGTATAAGCTGGGGCGTTTTGTTTATATCCGCCCGCCGTACCTGCCGCAAACGGTGCGGGCGCATATAGAATGCGCCTCTACAAGACGTTCGTTAATTTGACCAAAAAGTACTTTAAAACGGGCAGAGTATTATACGAATTTACACTTGCTTTAAAGCCCTAAAGCGTGCTATACTTTAAAGCACTAAACCGGCTGCGCTTGAGGGACCTGCCTGATGGCAGGTGTACACCTGAAGAAAAAAGGTGCGCAGCGGGTACTATTGGAGGAATTTACATGAAAAAAGCAGTTTCCCTTATGATGGCCGCCGCCATGACCATGGGTCTGGCCGCCTGCGGTGCTACCGCGTCCACCGACACCGCCGCATCCGCCGCTGATGCCGCTTCCACCACCGAAGCCGCCGAGAGCACCGCAGACAGCGCTGCTGCCGCCGACGGCAAGGTCTACAATGTCGGCATCTGCCAGCTGGTTCAGCACGAGGCACTGGATGCCGCAACGAAGGGCTTCAAGGATGCACTTGTAGAGGCTCTGGGCGAGGGCAATGTGAAGTTTGATGAGCAGAACGCCTCCGGTGATTCTGCCAACTGCGCCACCATTGTGAACGGCTTCGTTTCCTCCAATGTGGATCTGATTCTGGCCAATGCGACCGCCCCGCTGCAGGCGGCTGCACAGGCAACTGCCGATATTCCCGTTTTGGGCACCTCGGTCACGGACTATGCGACTGCGCTGGACATCAGCGACTGGACCGGCACGGTAGGCGGCAACATCTCCGGTACCTCCGATCTGGCCCCGCTGGATCAGCAGGCGGCCATGATTCAGGAGCTTTTCCCGGACGCCAAGACAGTCGGCCTGCTCTACTGCAGCGCCGAGCCGAACTCGGTTTACCAGTGCGATGTCATTGAGGGCTATCTGACGCAGGAGGGCTACACCGTTGCCCGCTACGCCTTCACCGACACGAACGATGTTACCTCGGTGGCACAGACGGCTGCCGACAACTCCGATGTCATCTACATCCCCACCGACAACACCGCTGCCTCCAACACCGAGGCAATCGCCAATGTGGTCCTGCCGGCCAAGGTTCCCGTTGTGGCTGGCGAGGAGGGCATCTGCAACGGCTGCGGCGTTGCCACGCTGTCCATCAGCTACTATGATCTGGGCCATGCCACCGGTGAGATGGCCGCCAAGATTCTGGCCAAGGGTGGCGACATTTCTACCATGCCTGTAGAGTACGCACCCAATGTTACCAAGAAATACAACGCCGCCAACTGCGAGGCACTGGGCATCGCCCCGCCGGACGGCTATGAGGCCATTGGCTGATAGAACAGCAGCTGTTTAACCACCATCATAACAGCGAGGAAGGGGAGGTAAACTTTCTTTCCCCGCTGTTTTGGTGCTTATAAAAATTCTGGAGGATGTTTTTATGGAGTTCCTGACCTCCCTGTTGAACTCAATGCCCGGTGCTGCGGCACAGGGGCTGATCTGGGGCATTATGGCCATCGGCGTTTATCTTACCTACCGTATTCTGGATGTGGCGGATCTGACCGTTGACGGCTCTCTCGGTACCGGCGGCGCGGTCTGCGTTGTGCTGGTGCTGAACGGTGTGCCGGTGGGGGCTGCCCTTGTGGCCGCCACGCTGGCCGGTATGCTGGCGGGCCTTGTCACAGGCCTGTTCCACACGGCCTGCGGTATCCCCGCAATTCTGGCCGGTATCCTCACCCAGCTGGCGCTCTATTCGGTCAACCTGCGCATTATGGGTACAGGCACGGGCGGCGGCAAGGCTAACCTGCCCATCAGCGTGGACAAGTACGGTCTGCTGGTTTCGGCCCGGTATGTCCGTGCGCTGGCACTCAACAATCCTATTATCGTGCTGCTTATCTTCTGCGCAATCCTTATCGGCGTGCTGTACTGGTTCTTCGGCACAGAGCTTGGCTGCGCACTGCGTGCAACCGGTGCCAACCAGCACATGGCCCGCGCGCAGGGCATCAACACCAATGTGGCCATCGTTCTGGGTCTGATGATCTCCAACGGCCTTGTGGCGCTGTCTGGCGGTCTGCTGGCTCAGTATCAGGGCTTCTCTGACATCAACATGGGCCGCGGTGCCATCGTCATCGGTCTGGCGGCGGTCATCATCGGTGAGGTCGTGTTCGGCAAGATCTTCCGCAACTTTGCACTGAAGCTGACGGCCTCCGTCATCGGTGCCATCATCTACTACATCGTCATGAACTTTGTGCTGCGCATGGGTCTGTCCACCGACGACCTGAAGCTGCTGACGGCGCTTGTTGTGGCGGTGTTCCTGACCATCCCGTATTGGAAGGGCAGATACTTTACCAAGGTACCCGTGAAAAAGGGAGGCAAGGACAATGCTTGAGATCAAAAATGTATATAAGACCTTCAATGCGGGCACCGTCAACGAGAAGGTGGCCCTCAAGGGGCTGGATCTGACGCTGGAGGATGGCGACTTTGTGACGGTCATCGGCGGCAACGGCGCAGGCAAGTCCACGATGCTGAACGCCGTGGCCGGTGTCTGGCCGGTGGATATGGGCAAGATCCTTATTGACGGGCAGGATGTGACACGCCTTTCGGAGCATCAGCGCGCCAAATACATCGGCCGTGTGTTTCAGGACCCGATGATGGGCACGGCGGCTACCATGCAGATCGATGAAAATCTCGCGCTGGCGGCTCGCCGCGGCCTGCCCCGCACGCTGAAGGTCGGCATCACGAAGAAGGAGCATGACACCTACTATGAGCTGCTCAAGACGCTCGATCTGGGGCTGGAGGAGCGCATGACCAGCAAGGTGGGCCTGCTGTCAGGCGGTCAGCGTCAGGCGGTCACCCTGCTGATGGCAACGCTGAAAAAGCCCAAGCTGCTGCTGCTCGATGAGCACACGGCCGCACTGGACCCCAAGACGGCCGCCAAGGTGCTGACCCTCTCGGAGAAAATCGTTGAGGAAAACCACCTCACAACGCTGATGATCACCCATAACATGAAGGATGCCATCAAGTACGGCAACCGCCTGATCATGATGTATGAGGGTCATATCATCTACGATGTGCGCGGTGAGGAAAAGAAAAATCTGCAGGTCAGCGATCTGCTCAAGCGGTTTGAGCAGGTGAGCGACGGCGAGTTTGCAAACGACCGTATGCTGCTTTCTTAAGGCGGCGCTGTACGGCCCCCGCCGGGGCGGCGGTTGGAATTGCGCAATAGTGCCCTGCTGTTTTAGCCCGGGATGTATCCCGGGCTTTTTGTGTACAGGCACTGCCGCATAGGTGTGGCTGCTGCGGCAGGAAAAAATAGTACGGTAATGGCTGTAATAAAATTGTAATCCGTGACAATTTTTTGAAAAGCATGTTCAAAATGCCGTAAATATGGTATAATCTTTAACATGTATACTAGGTGGGATATGGCCTTTCGGCCTCCGTTTCAATAAGGCAGTACCGTATATTCCCTGTGCCGCTGCAGTGGGCGGTGCTGCCATACATAAGGAGGATACCATTTCCTATGAGCCGCGAACCGTATGAAGGAAAGAAGGGCTTCAGCCCTGCACAGCGCAAGGCCTGTGTTGTGCTGGCGCTCTGTGCGCTGGCAATCGTTTTTGAGTATTCTGGCAGCGTGGGTGCTGCCTGCCAAGCTGGGGCTTTTCGCCGGCGGTGCAGGCGCCTATGATAAGGATGCCTATCCGCTGGACACATCGCTGGAGGCTGTGCTGCCGCAGGCCGCTGCAGACGATGCCTACATCACAGCCAGCGTCTTTGCCGGTGACCAGTACGCCGTCACCCTGCAGAAAGACGGCCGCATTACGCTGAATCAGTTTGTCGGGCAGGAGGGGCTCAAGACCTCCAAGGCACTTTCTACCTCCTGTGTCAACTTTGCATCGGATTCCAGCAATTATACGATCCCGCAGGCGATTCCCAAGATGAAGGCCCGCCGCGTTTTTGTGCAGCTTGGCGCCAACGATGTCGATGGCTCGGTCAGCGTGGATTCCTTTATTGCAGACTACAAGCAGTTCCTGCAGAGCATCCGCTCTGCCTATTCCTACTGCGACATCATCGCGGTGGGCATCCCGCCCGTCACGGAGGACAGCACCAACGCTGCCGCGACCCAGACGATCATCGACCAGTTCAATCAGGCTATCGCCGTGGCCTGCAATGATCTGGGCTGCAAGTATCTGAACAGCGCCGAGGTGCTGAAAAACAGCCGCGGCTATGCCGAGAGCAGCTACTTTGAGGCCAACGGCTACAGTGCCTCCGGTGCGCGCGCCCTGCTGGAATACGCGAAGTCCCACGCCTACAATACGATGGACAGCCGGCCGGATACCAGCGACATTCCGCAGCGCGCCTCTCAGTCCAGCGGCTCCGGCAGTACGCCGCTGCCCACCGCAACGCCGACAAAGTTCACCGCTAGCTATGAGGTTGAGGACAGCGGCAAGGGCACCCTGACCGGCAACGGCCAGACCGGTGTGTCGAGTGTTGAAATTCAGGCGGAGAGCGGCACCAGCGTCAATGTTACGGCGGTGGCTGCGGACGGCTTCGTCTTTTATAAGTGGAGCGACGGCGTTACGACCGCCACCCGCTACGACAACATCACCAAGGATATCTCCGTCAAGGCTATGTTCAACGATGCCCGCGTGGAGCTGACGCTTGACAAGGGCGATACGGCCATGAAGAAGGGCGAGAGCCTGACTGTGAACGCAACGGTCAAGCTTGGCAGCAAGGCGTATGACGCTACAAATGTGCAGTGGTCCATCAACGATGAGATGGAGAAGAACGGCAGCAGCCTGACCTTTACCCCCGATGCCGCCGGTACCTATGTCATCAAGGCCGGCATCGAGATTAACGGCACCTTCTCGACCGCACAACTGACGGTCACGGTGGCGCAGGATGATCCCACCACAATTTCCATCGCTTATAATACGAATCAAATCACAACGGGAGCCTCGGTGAATTTGACTGCCAATGTTCAGAATGGCAGCGGTGATACGACTTGGAGCTGTGACGGCACTGATTGGAGCGCTACAGGCGGTGCGGCAACCTTCACTGCGGTATCGGCCGGGCAATACACGATCCGCGCCAAGAACAATGGCGTTGAGGCCACCGTCACCATCACAGTGAACAATCCTGCGCCCGTAACTACGCCGGAGCCTGCGCCTACCCCGGCTGCACCCTCGCAGTCTGAAACCACTACCGACTAACCCCCACAGAGGTAAGAATATGGCAATTTACACTTGTGTCCTGCTGGACATCGACAATACGCTTCTTGACTTTGATGCTGCAGAGCGTCAGGCTCTGACCGACATGCTGGCAGAGTATGAGCTGCCCCACGATGAGCACGCCTGCGCCGTTTACCATCAGGTAAACCGGGAGCTGTGGGACGCACTGGCCAAGGGGCAGATGAACAAGCAAAAGCTGTTTCAGGTGCGGTTCGGCCGCTTTATGCAGGCTATGCAGCTGCCGGATAACGGCAAGGGCAAGGCCATGAACGACCGCTATGAGGAGCTGCTCTCCACCCACGCCGACCTGCTGCCCGGCGCGCTGACCGCGCTTGAGGAGCTGAGTGAGGTGGCAACGCTTGCCATCGTCTCCAACGGCGCTGTTGCTGTGCAGGAGCCCCGCATTGCGGCCTCCGGCATCGACCGCTATATGGACGGCATCTATATCTCTGAAAAAATCGGCGCAGCCAAGCCCAGTGCCAAGCTGTTTGAGCATGCCCTGCGTGATCTGGGCATCACGAACCGCAGCCGCGTGCTGATGGTGGGGGACGACCTGCTTGCCGATATCAAGGGCGGCATCAACGCCGGGGTGGACACCTGCTGGTACAACCCCCGGAATGTCGAGAACAAGACCGACATCGCGCCGAAATTCACAGTTGGTTCCTATGAGGAGCTGTACCGCATTGTGATGGAGCCGGAAGAACTGGAAAATCTGGGCGTGCGCAACCGCCGCCACAGCAACGAAGCCCTGCTGTAAGCAAGCACAGGGCATACTGCCGCTGCCCGTATATAAGGCGGCGGCATCATTTTGGAATTAAGGATGTACCGCTATGTTGTTGGAACTTCAAAATTTAGGCAAGAGCTTCGGCGAACACGAGGTACTGCATGATGTGACAGCCGGGGTGGAGCGCGGCGACCGCATCGGCATTATCGGCGCCAACGGCACCGGCAAGACAACGCTCCTGCGCATACTGTGCGGCGAGAGCCTGCCCGATGCGGGGGACGCGGCGTTCGGCACCGGCGTGACCACCGGCTATCTGGAGCAGAATGCCAGACTGGACCCCACGCTTGATGTCTATGCCACGATGAAGCTGGTGTTCACCCCGGCGCTGGATGCCATGCAGCAGATGGAAGGTCTGCAGAAGCAGCTGGCTGCCGATCCCCACAATGCAGAGCTGACCGATAAGATCGCGCACTGCACCGCTGTGGTGGATGCGATGGATGCCTACAATATGGATACCCAGATCAAAAAGGTGCTGAACGGCATGGGATTCCCGGCCGACACATGGACAAAGGCGGCCGGGGTACTCTCCGGCGGCGAGCAGACCCGCCTGCGTCTGGCCCGTCTGCTGCTGGAGCGGCCCGACCTGCTGATTTTGGACGAGCCTACGAACCATCTCGATCTGGAAACAATGGAATGGCTGGAAAATTACCTGAAGGCCTACCGCGGCGCGGTGCTGGTCGTCAGCCATGACCGCTATTTTCTGGATGCCGTCTGCACCCGCATCTGGGAGCTGCGCGGCAAGAGCATCAAGACCTACCGCGGCAACTACTCGGCCTATCTGCCTCAGCGAGAGGCTGCCGATGAGCGCCAGCAAAAGCTTCACGATGCCGCCGTGGAGAAGGCAGCCAAGCTGCAGGATTATGTGGACCGCAATCTCGTGCGCGCCTCCACCACCAAAATGGCGCAGAGCCGTCGCAGGCAGCTTGAAAAGCTGGAAATCGTGGAGGCACCCACCGCAGAGGCGTGGGAGCTGAACTTCCGCTTTGAGTATGACATTGAGCCGTATGATGAGCTGGTCATCATGAAAAACCTGAGCGTTCACATCGGGGAGCGCACCCTCATTGATGCGCTGGACTATGTGGTCCACCGCGGTGATAAGCTTGTCATTGCCGGCCCCAACGGCGCTGGCAAGTCAACGCTTTTGCAGGTGCTGGACGGCAAGCGCCGCCCCTCCGGCGGCATGGTGCGGCTGGGCAGCGGCGCCAAGCCGGGCATCTTCACCCAGCAGCAGGCGCGCCGCGCAGGCCGCGTCATGGATGCCATCTGGAACCAGTACCCCCGCTTTACGGAACTGGAGGTGCGCAGCCATCTGGCGCGGTTCGGCTACCGCGGTGAGGAGGTATTCAAGGACTGTGCCTCTCTCTCCGGCGGCGAGCTGGCCCGCCTGCGCTTTGCCGAGCTGGCGCTTGAGCGGCCGAACCTGATGTTCCTCGATGAGCCTACGAACCACCTGGACATCTATATGCGGGAGAGCCTGACTCAGGCGCTGGCGGCCTACACGGGCACGCTGCTGCTTGTCACCCATGACCGCTACCTTATGCAGACGCTGGACTGCCCGATCATGTACCTTGAAAACGGCAGCGCGACATTTTATCAGAACTTTGCCGCACTGCAGAACCGCGAGGTCGGCAGAGGGGCCAAGGTACAGGAAACGCAGCAGAAGGCGGAGGACAGTGCCAAAAAGCAGGGCTACGGCAAGGAGCAGCGCAAGCGCCGCGCCGAGGTGCGCGCCCGCCTGAAAAAGGTCGAGACCGAGATCGAGGAGCTGGGAGCGCATATTGTAGAGCTGGAAAACGAGATCAACGACCCTGAGGTGCTGCGCGATCATCTGCTGCTGCGGGATAAATGCGATGAGTTAGACGATACAAGGTTCCATCAACAGGAGATGTATGAGGAATGGGAAAAGCTGGCGGAGGAGCAGGAGCGCTTCGAAAACGAGGGGGAATAGGCTTTTACCGTTCTGTAACTTGTATTCCGACGAAAAAGCGTTATACTATAGGTTTAGCAAGAATAGTCGGAACAGTGTAGGAAAAGTATATAAGGCGGGTTGAACACATTGCAGACCACCATTATCGTAGCAACGCATAAACCGTACTGGGTGCCGGAGGATCCGATGTATCTTCCGGTACAGATGGGCCATGCCATCCACCCGGCCATCGGCTATATCGGCGATGATACCGGCGAAAATATCTCGGAGCGCAACGCAAATTTCTGTGAGCTGACAGGCCTGTACTGGGCAGCGCACAACATTGATTCCGACTATATCGGTATCGTGCATTACCGCCGCTATTTTGCCAGCCGGAAAAAGAGCCGCTTTGCGCCCAAGAAGGACCGCGTCATCAGCCATGAGGAGCTTTGCTCCATTCTGGCCACCACCAATGTAGTGCTGCCGCGAGAGCGCCATTACTTCATTGAAACAAACTATACCCAGTATATCCACGCCCACCACAAGCGGGATCTCACGGCGACCCGCGCCATTATTGCGCGCAAATGCCCGGAGTATCTGCCCGCCTATGATATGTATATGTCCAAGACCCACGGCCACCACTTCAACATGTTCGTCATGAAAAAGGAGCTGCTGCAGCATTACTGCACATGGCTGTTCGACATCCTGTTTGATCTTGAGCGGGAGCTGGACATGACCGGCTACACGGTGAATGACCGCCGTGTGTTCGGCTTTGTGAGCGAGCGCCTGCTGGATGCCTGGCTCATTACCAACAACATCAGCTTTGAGGAACTGGATATCGTTTATATGGAGCATCAGAACTGGCTGCACAAGGGTACGGCCTTCCTCAAGCGCAAATTTTTCCCGAAAAAGATGATTGATGCAAGAGATGTCACGGCGGTGGTCGTGACCTACAACCGCCTGCCGCTGCTGCGCCGGTGTCTGGCCGCTTTGCAGGCCCAAACTGCGCAGGGGCTGCGGGTGCTGGTGGTGGACAATGCCTCCGCCGATGGCACGGCGGAGTATCTGAAAACGCTCGCCATGCCGGGTCTTGTCTGCCGTATCCTCACAGAAAATCTCGGCGGTGCAGGTGGCTTTGCCTACGGCATGCAGGCTGCGGCGGAGCTGGGCTGCAAGGCAGTCTGGGCTTAGTGGACGATGACACCCTCCCCGAGCCTCAGGCGCTGGAAGCACTGCTGACAGCTGATGCAGCCATGGACGGGGCATACGGCTGGTTGTCAAGCCGGGCTTTGGCCCCGGATGGCAGCGACCAGCCGATGAACCTGCAGCGCAAAACGATGTACCGCGACATAGACGGCTTTGACGGAAAAGAGATCCCAGCTGTGATGGCCAGCTTCGTGTCGCTGTTTTTGCGCATGGATACCGTGCGGCAGTTCGGTCTGCCCATCGCGGAGTTTTTTATCTGGTCGGATGACTGGGAATATACCCGCCGTATCTCGCGCTGCAAGCCCTGCCGGGTTATTCCGGCCAGCCGGGTCGTGCATGCCATGCAGAACCCGGGCGTTGTGAACATTGCCCGGGATGTACCGGAGCGCTGGGCGCGCTACCGCTATTTTTACCGTAACGATGTCGTGCTGTACCGCCGCGAGGGGGCCGCAGGCTGGCTGTGGCTGCTGGCAAAGGACGCATGGCATACCGTGCAGGTGCTGCGCGACAGCCGTGGCCGCCGCACCGAGCGCATCGGCATTATCTGGAAAGGCTTTGCTGCGGGGGTGAAATTCCACCCGCAGACACCCTATCTGCCATGAATCTGACTGAATTGATCTGCCGCAGGGCTGCCCGCGCCGATGCGGTGGCGTTTGATGTGTTTGATACCCTCATCAAGCGGGACACAGCAACCCCTACGGAGCTGTTCCGTCTGCGGGGAGAGGCTTTCTATACAGCCCGCATCGAGGCCGAGCGCGAAGCGCGCGCAACTAAGGGCGGGGAGGTGACGCTGGCGGAGATATACGCCCGGCCCTGCCTTGCGGGCTATGACCCGGCACAGGAGTGTGCCGCCGAGCTGGCCGCCTGCGTGCCGTACCGACCGGTGCTGGATGCAGTGCAGCAACTGCGCCGGCAGGGCAAAAAGCTCTACTATATTTCAGACATGTACCTGCCGCAGACGCAGATCGATGCGATGCTGCGCCGCTGCGGCTACCCCGCCTTTGACGGCGGTCTTGTGTCCAGCACCTATGGTGTGCAGAAGCGAAGCGGAAAGCTGTTCCGGCAGTTTCTGCATGAGACAGAGCTGGACGCAAGACGGGTGCTATTTATCGGGGACAGCTGGCGGGCGGATGTGGCCGGTGCGGCGCTGGCCGGTATTCCGGCCTGGCATCTGCCGATGCCGCCGCAGCCTGCGGATGCCGTAGCAGCCTTTGTGGAAAACCGCCTGCCCGCGCTGCAGCCGGGCGGGCAGGTACTGGGCTTTTCAGTGCTGGGGCCGCTTGCCGTGGCATTTTGCAAATGGCTGCATGACCGGCGGGCCGCACACCCGGCCGCAGGGCTTTATTTCCTCGCGCGGGATATGTATCTGATGCGGGAGGTCTACGGCCTGCTTTACCCCGAGGAAAAGACAGAGTATCTGCAGGTTTCCCGCCGCAGTCTGGCCCCGGCGTTTCTGGCGGCGGGTGAGTATGCGTGCGTGCTGGCGGCGCTGCCGCGCCAACGGTTGACCGGCGCGCAGCTTGCCGCGTACTGCGGCACTGTCTGCCCGAAGGTGAGGCGGAAAGCGTTTTCGACCTCAAGACGCCGGACACAAAAGCACTGTATGCGTTTTTGGCAAAGCTGCCGCGCCCCGAAACGGCCGATGCAGTCACGGGTTACCTGCAGAGCAGGCCGCTGCGGACGGGGGATATCCTTGTGGACATCGGCAGCGGCGGCACGACCCAGCTGCTGCTGGAAAAGCTGCTTGGGACGGAGCTGCTTGGGATGCAGCTTTCGGCGGATGACCGGCTGCGCAGCCGGTTCAGCGCGGCGCGCACCGAGGTGTTTCTCTTTGACGGTGCCCCGGCACCGCGCATCTACTGGGCAGGGCAGCCCCTTTTGGAACGCCTGCTCTCGCAGGATGTCGGGGCGACCCTCAGCTACACGAAAACGCCTGCGGGCTTTCGCGTGAATACCGCTACCCAGCCGGTCGAGCCGTTAGTAGCAGAGCTGCAGCGCGGTGTGCTGTATTTTGCGCAAGAATGGCAGAAAAGCGTGCTGAACGGGCAGGCAATAGAGCCACAGCGCGCAATCACCCCGTTTTTGCGATTGGTGGAAAGCCCCACTGCTTTACAGGTGAAACTGCTCGGGGACTTGACCGTTGAGGACGGCGGTATCTACCCGCTGGCAGCACCCCGCAGCGTGGGGTATTACCTGACCCACCCTGCAGCCGCCGGGCGCGACCTTGGCACGGCGCGGTGGAAAATCGGCTTTTTAAAGCGGCTGGCTCCGCTGCCGCTGCCCTATGGGAAAATCTATCAGAAGCTCAAAAAGTAACTGCGAAGGGAGGGCAGCGTCATGGCAAAACTCAGTGTGATCGTCCCGGCGTACAACGCCGAGACGACGCTGCGCACCGCAGTCGAGTCGATTCTTTCGCAGCAGGTGCCGGGGCTGGAAATCATCATCGTCAACGATGGCTCCACGGATGCAACGGACAAAATATGCCATGCGCTGGCCAGCCAAAACCAGTGCATCCATGTCATAACCCAAAAAAACGCCGGGATCTGTGCGGCCCGCAACCGCGGGCTGGAGGCAGCGAGCGGAGAATTTCTGACCTTCTGCGATGATGATGACCTGCTCTGGCAGGGGGCGCTCAAGCTGCTGCTGCAGACGGCGGAGGATACCCATGCGGACATCGTGCGCGGCGGCTATGAGCTGCTGCGCCAGCGCCCTGACGGTACAATGGTTCAGCAGCCGCATCCCGCCGGGCAGGCCTGCACAATCGAGCTTGGCAGCGGCGGCTACGGCTCCTTTTTGACAAACAGCGGCCCGCAGTTTGTCTGGAACGCCCTCTACCGCCGCACATCACTGCTGGGGCTGCGCTTCAATGAGCGATGCAGCTTCGGGCTGGAGGATTTCGTTTTCAATGCCGCCGCCTACCGGCGCATCAGCAAAGCAGTCTATATCCCGCAGGTGGTTTACCGCCATTTTGAGGGCACGCAAAGCACCTCCTGCGCGCGGTCGGCCCAAGCGCTGCTGGGGCGCATCCGGGCGCTGGAGCCATGGATGGAGGCGGAATTTCACGCCGCCCAGCGCTGGTGTGACGCCGATGAACTGCAGGTCGTCTGGAAGGATCGCCGCGCTCAGGCAGTCACATTTTTGATGCACCAGCTGCGGGACGCCCACGCCCCCGGCGCCATTCGCCGCCGCGCCTGGCAGACGCTGCGGCAGGTGCTGGGCCCGTATCCCGGCGGGATGGTTGACATTTTACACGATGCAGGGCACAATAAAAAAACAGACCGTGGCACTGCTTTTATACCAGATGCGGCTGCAGAGACTGTATGATCTGCTGCCGGTCAGAGAGGAACAGCTATGAAAACGATTCTTGTTACCGGCGCGGCGGGGTATATCGGCCGGTCATGTTGTAAAGAATGCCCTTGACCGCGGCTATCGTGTCATTGCGGCGGATTTCAACTTCAAGGGCGTGGATGAGCGTGCAGAATTCTGTGATGAACCGCTGTTCAGCGGGGATCCTGATCTGTACAAGAAGCTGGGCAGCCCGGACATCTGCATCCATCTGGCGTGGCGCGACGGCTTCCGCCACAATTCTGCTGCCCACATGAAGGATCTGTCCAGCCATGTGACCTTTCTCAACACGCTGGTGGAGGGCGGTCTGCAGGGGTTGAGCGTTATGGGCACGATGCATGAGGTCGGCTACTGGGAGGGTGCCATCAACGAAAGCACCCCCTGCAAGCCGCAGAGCCAGTACGGCATTGCGAAAAACGCCCTGCGCCAGAGCCTGATGCTCAGCCTTGCGGATTCCCCCTGCAGGCTGCACTGGCTGCGCGCGTACTATATCACGGGGGATGAGGCCCACGGCAGCTCGATTTTTGCCAAAATCACGCAGGCAGAGCAGGACGGCAAGGCGACCTTTCCATTCACGAGCGGCAGCAATCTTTACGACTTTATTGATGTGGATGAGCTTGCCAATATGATCGTGGCGGCCAGCGTGCAGGACCGGATCAACGGCATCATCAATGTATGCACCGGCAAGCCCATGAGTCTGGCAGACCGTGTGGAAAAATTCCTGCGGGACAAAAACTATAAGATCAAGCTCGACTACGGCGCATTCCCGGACCGACCCTACGACAGCCCGGGCACCTGGGGTGACCCGGCAAAGATCAACCGGATTCTGGCCATGGATAAAAAGGAACAGCAATGAAACGATTAGGCATCTTTTTCTTCTACGAAAAAAACGGCGATGTGGATGATTTCATCACCTACTATCTCGCAGATCTGCATAAGAACCTGACAGAGCTGGTCGTTGTCTGCAACGGCAAGCTCAGCGCGCAGGGACGCGCCGCTTTTGAGCAGTTCACCGATACGATCATCGTGCGGGAAAACAAGGGGCTCGATGTATGGGCCTACAAGACGGCGCTCGACTTCTACGGCTGGGAGAAGCTGTCGGAATATGACGAGATCGTCATGACGAACTCGACCCTTATGGGCCCCGTGCGCCCGCTGCGGGAGATGTTCGAGGCCATGTGGGAAAATCAGGATCTGGATTTCTGGGGCCTTTCCCTACACCACGGCGCAAAGTCGAACCCCTTCAAGGGCAAGCATCTTTACAACTATCTGCCGGTGCATATCCAGTCCCATTTTATCGTCTACCGCAAGCGCTTTGTGCAGAATCCGGAGCTGCAGGCCTATTGGGATACGATGCCGATGATCGAAAGCTACACCGACTCGGTGCAGCGGTATGAGGCTGTGTTCACCAAGCAGTTCGGGGATAAGGGCTTTAAGTGGGATGTCTATGTCAAGACCGATGACCTGAAGGAGTTTACCGACTACCCGCTGCTGGTCTGCCCGACGCTGCTGCTGCGCGAAAAAAAATGCCCGCTTTTCAAGCGCCGCAGCTTTATGCATGAGCTGGAGGCCTACCTCAACGATACCGCAGGCGAGCCGGTGCAGGAGCTGTATGACTATCTGCGCGATGAGACGGACTACCCGCTGGAGCTGATCTGGAAGAATATGATCCGGACGATGCACCCCCACGATTTCACACGGAATCTGGCGCTGACCCGCATCATTGAACCGACCGTGCAGGATGCCGATGCGGCACAGAGCCTTTGCCAAAACCGCCGCATCGCGCTGGCCATGCATCTGTATTTTATGGATATGCTCGACCAGAGCAGGGCTTTTGCTGCCAAATTCCCGCCGCAGACCGATGTCTTTATCACAACGAGCAGTGCCGATAAAAAGCCGCAGATCGAGGCAGCCTTTGCCGGCCTGCCGGTACACAGCGTTACCGTGACCGTGGTGGAGAATCAGGGGCGCGATGTGGCGGCCTTCCTCTGTGATCTGGCCCCGCAGCTCAGGGAATATGACTACGCCTGCTTTATGCATGCAAAAAAGCCGTCCAGACAAAGCCCGGCAGCGTGGGTGCTGGCTTCGGCTATGTCTGCAATGAGAATGTCTGCAAAAATTCGGCGCATGTGCTGAATGTTCTGTGCGAGTTTGAAAAGGACCCCTACCTCGGCATCCTTTGCCCGCCGTACCCGACCCACGGACTGTATTTTATGAATATGTGCTCCGGCGGCTGGGGCCCGAACTTTGAAAATACGAAGAAGCTGATGAAGGATCTGGGGCTGGATGTGCCCATCTCTGGTGAAAAATCGCCCATTGCGCCCTACGGCAGTGTGTTTTGGTTCCGTCCGCGCGCGCTCGCACCGCTGTTTGACCACGGCTGGAAGCATACTGACTTCCCGCCGGAGCCGCTGCCGCAGGACGGTACGATCAGCCATGCCATTGAGCGCATCTACCCGTTTGTGGCCCAGAGCGCAGGCTACTACCCGGCCGTTGTCATGAGCAAAAGCTATGCCGTTACCCACAACGATACGATGCAGGCCTACGCATCCGCCATGATCCGCCCGCTGGCCCGCGTCTTTGACTGCACGACCTTCTATGGGGCGTCCAGCTCGGCGGTGGGGTTTGCCTACAAGCGCCACCATCTGTTCAGCCACTACGGCCCATATTCTGACAGCAAGCGCCGCCATGCCCGGAACTGGCTGCGGGACAATCTGCCAGCCGGTTCCTACCGGGTCATCATCAATACAAAGCGCGCAATTTTCGGCCCGCATGAGGGCCCCTATGAGGATTGATCTCCCATGAAACGACTGGTCATCTACTTTCATTATGACCCGGCGGGCTGTATTGACACTGCCTGCCGCATTGCCGTGCAGGCAATGCAGAAATACGGCAAGGTCATCTTTGTTACAAACGGTGCGCTGGCCCCGGCGGACCGGGTGTGGGTGCGCCAGTCCGGCGCGGGCTGCATAGAGCGGGACAACACCGGCTTTGATGTGGGGGCTTACCGGGAGGCGCTGCTCACCATCGGCCGGGAGGCGCTGGCGGAATATGAGGAACTCGTCCTCATGAACTACACGCTGGCAGGGCCGGTCTGTGAACTGCAGGCAATGTTTGAGGCAATGCAGGCGCGCCCGGCGTTGGATTTCTGGGGCCTGACCCGCCACTATGCAATGAAAAGCCCGCGGTTCGGCGGGAATGTGCCGGAGCATATCCAGTCCCATTTCCTCGCGCTGAGGCCCCGGCTCTTCACCAGTGATGATTTCTGGCGCTACTGGCAGGAAATGCCCCTGCCAAAGAGCTATGAGGAGTCCGTCATCCGCCATGAAACGCGCTTTACGCCTTATTTTGCCGCTAAGGGGTATACATGGGATACCTATGTTCAGACGGAGGATATGAGGGGTGTCTTTATCAACCCGATCATGGCCTGCCCGCGGGAGCTGCTGGAAAAGCGCGGCTGTCCGTTCTTCAAGCGGCGCAGTCTGTTCACGCCCTACGGGGATGAACTGCGCCGCACAGACGGCATGGCAGCGCGGGAGCTGTGCGGCTATCTCCATGAGAAAACCAGTTTCCCGCTGGATCTTCTGCTGGTGTCGCTGCTTAAAACCCAGCCGCTGGCGGCGCTGTCCAAAAACCTGCACTGGCGCTATGTCGTTGGGATGCCTACCCAAACGCAGGCTGACCCGGCTGTGCTGGGGCTGCGGCTGATCCGCTATGCGCTGCCCGAAACAGACCCGGTAACCGACTGGTATACCCGGCAGGCAGCCGCACAGGCGGATGCGCTGATGGAGCAGGCAGCCATCTGGTTTGAAAAGCAGCCGCTGCTCGGCATCCTCAGCCCCTCCGTACCGCTGTACGCGGGCTGTACTGCGGCGCAGCGCCGCCAATGGCTGGCTGAGAAAGAAAGCCTGCAAAGTCAGGCGCAGGTCCCTGTCGGCGAGGAGCCTCTGCCGGCACCTAACTGCGGCTGGATGCTGGTGCGGGAGTCTGCTTTCCCGCAGGGCATTCCGGACTGCAAAAACCAGCATGACGCCTGGCGGCTGGCCCTGATCGCACAAGCAAACGGCGCATACGCTGCCAGCTTTGAAACAGCGGCTCAGGCTGTGGCGCGCGCTGACATTCTCAATGTGTATGAAACAGCGGCTGCACAGCCGGCCGCTGTGGCAAAGCAGCTTGGGCGTCTGATCAAGCATCGGCTGCAAACAAAGTAAAAGGGGAGAACACCCATCAAAAAGCAACGCCTTTTTTATCTGGATCTGGTCCGTGCCGTGGCGCTGGGCTGCATCCTGACCGTACATTTCAATGCCACGGTCACGGGGTATTTCACCCTGCCGCATAAGCTGTTTACCAGCACGCTGCCGCTGGGCATCTATCTGGGGGATTTCGGCTCCACGCTGTTCTTTATCGTGTCGGGTGCTTCGCTGGCGCTGACGGCCCCGGCAGATCAAAGCCCCGCGCAGTTCTACAAAAAGCGTGCAAAGGCGGTCTATCCGCTCTTTTGGCTGGCGTGGTTCGTTGTGTTCGGCTGGCGGTTTGTGACAAGGCCGGGCAGCTTTGCCGGAGCAAAGACGATCACGCTGGTGCTGACCTTCCTTGGGCTGGATAACTTTGCCGTGGCAGCGGGCTGGGTCGGTATGGATTTTGCCTGCGTGGGAGAGTGGTTCCTCGGCAGCATCCTGTTTTTGTATCTGCTGTTCCCGCTGCTGCAGCGGGCGCTGCGCAGAAATATCTGGCTGACCTGGGGCGTCACCCTTGCGGTGTGTATTCCGATCCATCTGCTGGGTTGGGATGCGCGTCTGGTCGCGGTGCATATCCCGGAATTTCTTTTCGGCATGACCTTTCTGACCATGCCGAAGCGTGCGCAGTACATCCTGCCTGCGGCGCTGCTGGCAGGTGCTGCCGCCGCCCGCAGCCTTGACGGCAAGATCACCTGCGCACTCGCCGGTGCTGCTGTTTTTATCCTGCTGGCGCTGGCGGCCCCGCTGCTGGACCGCCCGTGGCCGCGTGTGCTGGGCGCGCGGCTGGCAAAAATCTCCTACGCGGTGTTTCTTGTGCATCATGTCCTGATTCAGGATATGGCCGCCCATTTTGATCTGGCGGCACTGTCCCGCCGGGATACGGCGTTTTTGTATGTGGTCTATCTGGCCGCTGCGTTTGCGGCGGCGGAGGCTCTGCTCTGGCTGCAGAAGACCCTGCGCAGGGCCTTTGCTGCCCTGCGCCCTGTTTGATACCGTGTCTGCCCGCTGTTTTGCAAAAACAGCGGGTATTTTTTTGCTTGTGTTCGCACGCGGCCTCTGTACAAAAACGGGCAATTACGGTATAATAAAACATAATGCTAAAAGAAAAGAGGCGTTCCACTGTGTCTGAGTTCTCCGTTTCCCTGGCAAAGCTGGCTGAGGAAGCCAACCTGACGATCGCCTACACCCCCTGTGAGCTGGAAAAGATTCAGGTCACGGCAACGGAGGTGTACCGCCCGGGCATCCTGCTGGCCGGTTACTATGAAAATTTCGACAGCAAGCGCATCCAGATCATCGGCCTGACCGAGATGTCCTATCTGGATGAATTGACCACTACCCTGCGCAACACCCATCTGGAAAAGCTCTTCTCCTTCCAGCCGCCCGCCGTGGTGCTGAGCCGCGGCATGCAGCCGCTGTCTGAGATGATGCAGTACGGCAAAAAGTACGGTGTGCCGATTCTGATGTCTACTGAGATGACCTCCGCCCTGATGGGCCAGCTTATCACGACGCTGAACACCGAGCTGGCACCCCGCATCACCCGCCACGGTGTACTGGTGGAGGTCTACGGCGAGGGCATCCTGATCCTCGGTGATTCCGGCGTCGGCAAGAGTGAGACAGCCATTGAGCTGGTCAAGCGCGGCCACCGTCTGATTGCCGACGATGCTGTTGAACTGCGCAGGGTCTCCTACCGCAAGATCCTCGGCACGGCGCCCGCCAACATCCGCCACTTTATTGAGCTGCGCGGCATCGGCATCATCAATGTTGCCCGCGTGTTCGGCATCGGCTCGGTGCGCTCCAGTGTGGAGGTTGAGATGGTCGTCCAGCTTGAGCCGTGGGATCGCACGAAGAACTACGACCGCACGGGCCTTGAGACAGAGTATTATGACATTCTCGGCGTTAAGGTACCCAGTATGCTGATCCCCGTTATGCCGGGCCGTAATCTGGCGGTCATTCTGGAAACGGCAGCCATCAACAACCGCCAGAAGGAGATGGGCTACAACGCTGCCAAGGAGCTGCTGACCCAGTTGGGCCTGCAGGACGATATTACAAAGTAAAAGAGGTTTTTTATTCCATGCAGATGATCGCAGACCTGCACACCCACACACTGTGCGCCACCCACGCCTACAACACCTTTACGGAGATGGCCGCTGCCGCCAAGGCGCTGGGCTATTGCGCCCTTGCCGTGACAGATCACGCCCCCGCGATGCCCGATGCACCGCATGCCTGGCATTTCGGAAACTGGAGCGCCATGCCCCGCACCATAGACGGTGTGGCGATCCTCTACGGCGCCGAGGCCAATGTCATGGATACCAAGGGCGGGCTGGATCTTTCGCAGAGCCAGCTCAAAGCGCAGGACTGGGTCGTGGCGTCCATCCACAGTGCCTGTGTGCCGGGGCTTCTGACCCGCAGGGAGGCGAATCGTCTTTGGCTGGCTGTGGCCGAAAACCCTTACGTGGACTGCATTGGCCATTCCGAGCAGGAAAACTACCGCTATGACTACGACCTTGTCACCAGAGCGTTTGCTAAAAACCACAAGGTCGTGGAGCTCAACGGCAACTCATTCAATGTCCGCAAGGACGGCATCCCCAATATGCGGGCGCTGCTGGCTGCATGCCTTGCCAACGGCTGCCGCATTGCTGTGGACAGCGATGCCCACAGCACATACCAGCTGCAGCACGGCCTGTGTGCCCTGTATGCCATGCTGGAGGAAATGCAATTCCCGCAGGAGCTGATCGTGAACGCAACGCGGGAAAATCTGGTACGCGAATTACAACTGCACGGCAAGCCCTGTGCAGAAGAAGTAGGAGGAATTTTGTTATGAGCAAGTATACGATTGGTATTGATTTGGGCGGCACTACGATGACCGCCGGTCTGGTCAACGAAAAATTTGAGGTCGTCGGCAAGGTGACCTGGGCCACTCGTCTGCCCCGCCCGGCGCAGGATCTTGAGAAGGCTCTGGCGGAGCTGTGCCGCACTGTGGCGCGCGAAAACAAGGTGGACTTTGCGGACATCCGCTATGTCGGCATCGGAACCCCGGGCAGCGTGAACTTCACCACCGGCTTTGTCGGCTTCAACACGAACTTCGGGTACTATGACTGGAACCTTGGCCCGGATATGGAAAATCTGCTGGGCTGCAAGGTCTATGTGGAAAACGATGCCAACGCCGCCGCGTTCGGCGAGTACATTGCAGGCGGCGCCAAGGGCTATCGTGATGCCGTCATCATCACGCTCGGCACCGGCATCGGCAGCGGTATTATCCTGAACGGCAAGATCCTGCGCGGCTTCAATTTTGCCGCCGGTGAGATGGGCCACAATGTCATCGTCAAGGACGGCATCCAGTGTACCTGCGGCCGCAAGGGCTGCTGGGAGCGCTATGCCTCCGCCAGCGCCCTGACCCGCGAGACCAAGAAGGCCATGCAGGAAAACAAGAACACCATCATGTGGCAGATGACGCAGGACATCGACCATGTCAATGCCAAGCTGGCCTTTGACGCCGCTGCCAAGGGAGACGAGACCGCGCAGAAGGTCGTGGACAGCTGGATCGAGTATGTGGGCGTCGGCATTGCCAATGTCATCAACACCTTTGAGCCGGAGGTCATCTGCATCGGCGGCGGCGTTTCCAATCAGGGCGAGGTCCTGCTGGCACCTGTCCGCGCATATGCTGAGAATGAGACCCGCAACATCACCACCGGCAAGTTCCCGGCTATCTGTGCCTGCACGCTGCGCAATGATGCCGGCGTGATCGGTGCGGCTGCTCTGGAAAATTCTATTTAACGCAAGCAATTCTGACGGAGGACATCCATGCAGGAAAAGACGATTACAGCACTGCGCGATGCACTGACAAGACAACAGCTGCCCTTTGTGCAGGGGGAGCTGCTCGCGGCCCATACGACCTTTCGGATCGGCGGCCCGGCGGTGTTCTGGTGCGCGCCGCAGGATGCAGAGCAGCTGCGTGAAACGCTGCGCCTCTGCCGTGAAAACGGCGTGCGGGTCTACCTGCTGGGCAATGGCTCCAACACACTGTTTGATGATGCGGGCTTTGACGGCGCAGTAGTGGATATGCGCGGACTTTCTCAGATGGAATCTTCCGATGCAGGCACCGATGTGGTGCGCATTACCGCCGGGGCCGGCCAGACCTTGGGCCGCCTGTGCAGCAAGGCGCAGGCGCTCGGCCTGACCGGACTGGAGTTCGCCTGCGGCATCCCCGGCACGGTGGGCGGTGCCGTCTATATGAACGCCGGTGCCTACGGCGGGGAAATGAAGGATGTGCTGGAGAGCGTGACCTTTCTGGACGACACGCTTGAGCTGCGTGTGCTGCCGGCAAAGGATCTCGCTATGGGCTACCGCACCAGCGTGTTTGAACAGCATCCGGACTGGTGCATTCTGTCGGCTACGGTCGTGCTGCACCGCGGCAACGGTGCGGAGGTCCTGGCCCGGATGCGGGAGCTTCTCGGCAAGCGCAGGGAAAAGCAGCCCCTTGAGTGGCCCAGTGCCGGCAGCACCTTCAAGCGCCCGGCGGGTGCCTTTGCAGGCAAGCTGATCGAGGACTGCGGGCTCTGCGGCTTCACCGTGGGCGGTGCGCAGATCAGCGAAAAGCACTGCGGGTTTGTCATCAACCGCGGCGGTGCGACCTGCGCCGATGTGGTGGAGCTGACCGAGCAGGTCAGCCGTATCGTTAAGGAAAAGACCGGCTTCGTGCTGGAACGCGAGATCCGCGTGGTAAAATAAGAGAGCGGTGGGGAAGATGAATTTTCTGATCGTGACGGGGCTTTCCGGCGCGGGCAAGTCTATGGCTGTCAACGCGCTGGAGGACATCGGCTTTTTCTGCATTGACAACATCCCGGTGGCGCTGCTGCCGCGTATCGTGGACTTCGCCCTGCAGGGCGAAAACCAGCTCAGCCGTGTGGCGGTCGTCATGGATGTGCGCGGCGTGCGCAGCATTGAGCAGCTCAAGGAGGCTCTGGCAGATCTGGACGAGAAAAAGATCGACTATGATATCCTGTTTTTGGATGCAAATGACGCCGTGATCCAGCGCCGCTATAAAGAAACCCGCCGTCAGCACCCCATCACCATCAGCGAAAAGGTCCCCATCACCGAGGCAATCGCCCGGGAGCGCAAGCTGCTGCAGCCGCTGCGGGACAAGGCAAAGTATGTGATCGATACCTCGCTGCTCTCGGCAGCGCAGAACCGTGAGCGGATCTGCGGACTGTTTCTGGACAAAGGGGAAAGCCCGATGGCGTTGACCGTGGTGTCGTTCGGTTTCAAGTACGGTCTGCCGCAGGAGGCCGACCTTGTGCTTGATGTGCGATGCCTGCCCAATCCCTTCTATGTGCCGGAGCTCAAGCATAAGACAGGCCTTGATCAGGAGGTCGTTGACTATGTGATGGCATCGACCGACTCACAGGAGCTTCTGCGCCGCTATGAGCACATGCTGGAGTTTGCACTGCCGCTGTATGTCAAGGAGGGCAAAAGCCAGCTGATGATTGCGGTGGGCTGCACCGGCGGCAAGCACCGCTCGATTACCTTTGCACGCAAGATCGCTGCGTTTTGCGAAAAGCTGGGCTACGCCCCCAGTGTGCAGCACCGCGATGTAAAACGAAGTCTATAATAAGGAGTACACCGACTTGAGCTTTTCTCAAGAAGTGAAAAACGAAATACTGCGCCGTAAAATTGCAAAGCCCTGCTGTAACATGGCCGCCGCCTATGCGGTGGCCTGTTTTGGCAAATACTTTGATGACCGCGGTGTGGTCTTGCAGACCGAAAACGAGGGCGTGGCCGCCTTTGCGCAAAAGCTCTACCGCCGCTGCGGTGTGCAGAGCACTGTGCTGAGCAAGGAGCGCCCGACCGGCCCGGTATATGAGTTCAGTGTCAAGGAGCCTGCTGAGGTGGCAAAGATGCTGGCGCTGTTCGGCCATACCGGCAAGGAGCCTACGCTGCGCATCCGGCCGGAAAATTTTAAATGCCAGAGCTGTATGCAGGCGTTTATTGCCACGGCATTCCTCTGCTGCGGCACGATGACCGACCCGGAAAAAAGCTATAATCTGGAATTTCTCTCGACCCGGCATTATCTGTCCCAGCAGCTGGAGGCTATGCTGGCCGAGCATGATTTCCACCCCCACCGCGCACTGCGCAAGGGCGCCAATACCATCTACATCAGAGTGGCAGATCATATCGAGGATCTGCTCACCTTCATGGGGGCGGGCGGCGCGGCCATGCGCATCATGGACCAGCGCCTTTACAATGAGATGCGCAATAAGACGAACCGCCTGTCCAACTGTGAAACGGCGAACCTCGGTAAAAGTGTACAGGCCGCCGTGCAGGTGCAGCTGGCCATTGAAAAGCTGCAGGCTGCGGGGGCTATGAACACCCTGCCGGAAAATCTGCGCCTGACAGCCAAGCTGCGGATGCAGTACCCGGACCTGCCGCTGGCTAAGCTGGCGCAGAAGTTTGACCCGCCTGTCAGCAAAGCCGGGCTTTCCCACCGGATGAAGAAGATCCAGGAGGCCGCTGCCCGACTGGATGCTGCCGCAGCGCCCAATGAAAAGGAAACGACCCATGTCTGAAAACACCCCGAGACAATTTACCCACCTGCATGTGCATACCGAGTACAGCCTGCTGGACGGCGCCTGCCGCATTGACCGGATGTTTGACCGGCTCAAGGAGATGGGGCAGACGGCCTGTGCCATCACTGACCACGGTGTTATGTATGGCTGCGTTGCGTTTTTTGACGCTGCCAAGGCGGCGGGCATCAAGCCAATCATCGGCTGTGAGGTCTATGTTGCAACCCGCACCCGCTTTGATAAGGTAAACCGCATTGACGGCAACAGCCACCTGATCCTGCTGTGTAAAAACGAAACCGGCTACAAAAATCTGATCAAAATGGTGTCCGCAGGCTTTACCGAGGGCTTTTACTCCAAGCCGCGCATTGATAAGGAACTGCTTGCGCAGCATCATGAGGGGCTTATCTGTCTGTCAGCCTGCCTTGCAGGCGAGATTCCCAGAGCGATTCTGGCAGGGGATTACGACCGCGCCAAGCAGACGGCGCTGTGGTATCGGGACCTTTTCGGCGAGGGCAACTACTACATTGAATTGCAGGACCACGGTCTGGAGGAGGATCGGGTCGTTCTGCCGCAGCTTATCCGCCTCGCGCGGGAAACCGGTATCCCGATGGCAGCGACCAACGATGCCCACTATATCACGAAGGAGGACGCCAAGATGCAGAGCATCCTGCTCTGCATCCAGACCGGCAAGACCATCAACGATGTGGATCGGATGGAGTTTCAGACGGATGAGTTCTATCTGAAAAGCACCGATGAGATGTACGAGCTGTTCTCGATGGTGCCGGAGGCCTGCGAAAACACAAATAAAATCGCAGAGCAGTGCAACTTTGCGTTTACCTTCGGCGAGACAAAGCTGCCGTATTTCAAGGCCCCTGACGGTATGGAAAATCAGGCCTACTTTGAGAAGCTCTGTTGGGAAGGACTGGAGCGTCGTTACCCCGGGAAGGTGACCGACGCACTGAAGGAACGCCTGACCTATGAGATCAATGTTGTCAAGACGATGGGCTACACGAACTATTACCTCATCGTCTACGATTTCATCAACTATGCCAAAAGCCACGACATTCCCGTGGGGCCGGGGCGCGGCTCCGGTGCGGGCAGTCTGGCTGCCTACTGCGTGGGCATTACCGACATTGACCCCATCCGCTATAACCTGATTTTTGAACGCTTCCTGAATCCGGAGCGCGTCTCGATGCCCGACTTCGATGTCGATTTCTGCTACGAGCGCCGTCAGGAGGTCATCGACTATGTAAACGAAAAATACGGCCGCGACCATGTAGCCCAGATCGTGACCTTTGGTACGATGGCCGCCCGCGCTGCGGTGCGCGATGTGGGCCGTGTTATGGGCATGGGCTATCAGGATGTGGATCGGGTGGCAAAGCTGATCCCGACGGATCTGAAAATGACGCTGAAAAAGGCGCTGGAGGTCAGCCCGGACCTGAAGGCGCTTTATGACGCTGACACGCAGGTCCATGACCTGATCGACACATCGCTGAAGGTAGAGGGTATGCCGCGCCATGCGTCTACCCATGCGGCGGGTGTTGTCATTACCCGTGACCCTGCCACCGAATATGTGCCGCTTTCGACCAATGACGGTTTGCCTGTCACCCAGTTCAATATGGTGGAGATCGAGCGGCTGGGCCTTTTGAAGATGGACTTTCTGGGACTGCGTACCCTGACGGTCATCCATGATACCGAGACGGCTGTGCGCCGCAAGCACCCTGATTTCCGCGTGGCAGGCATCGACTACGATGACCCTGACACCTATGCGATGCTTGCCAAGGGCGAGACGGAGGGCATCTTCCAGCTTGAATCCACCGGCATGACGCAGGTGCTTGTCGGCATGCGCCCGAAAAATCTGGAGGATATCATCGCCCTGATCTCGCTGTATCGGCCGGGACCGATGGATTCCATCCCGACCTATCTGCGCAACCGCAAGGACCCCTCCAAGGTGTCCTACAAGACGCCCCAGATGGCCCATATTGTCGATGTCACAAACGGTGTTGTAATCTATCAGGAGCAGGTCATGCAGATCTGCCGCGAGCTGGCCGGCTTCAGCTTCGGACAGGCAGACAATGTGCGCCGCGCCATGAGCAAGAAAAAGCTCAAGGTCATGGAGGC
>ENA-OUNH01000112-OUNH01000112.1-human-gut-metagenome-genome-assembly--contig:-NODE-112-length-30234-cov-2.404690_pt1 | contig 30234 bp, 37 predicted proteins | sample MGYA00242806_ERZ504814 | MGnify/ENA primary metagenome ERZ504814 (study PRJEB26092, sample SAMD00036389) | human gut metagenome | host: Homo sapiens | study: EMG produced TPA metagenomics assembly of...
TCTGACACCAGTGATTATACGGATGTAAGAAATTAAGAACACTGAACATTCAATCTCCAGGATTATCACAGAAATACACTGGTTCAAATGCCTTTAAAGGAACACCTGCAAAAATGAAAGTCTATGTTCCAAGAAAACAGGCCAAAAATTATAAAAAATTATTCCTGAAACGAGGGATGCGCAAAACTGTCACTTTCAAAAGGCATTCGATAGGTAGTAAAAAGAAGGAGCAGTCCGAAAATATATTTCAGACAGCTCCTTTTTTTCTGACTTAAGAAGGGGAATTTCTGATATAAATACTGTTCGCCCATATTCTCCCCACCAGCAGTTTTATTTACCTACTGCAGCTCCTTCAATATTGATCTTCCAATCGTGCCTTCCGGCATCTGTACCCCAAAACTTTTACTTGCAACAGATGCACCGATCACCGCAAATGTATCCTGATTCTCAATAGCTCCTGTTTCTTTCATTTTCTTTGAATATGCAATAAATGGTACATATTCTCTTGTATGATCTGTTCCGGTATAAGTTGGGTCATTTCCATGATCCGCAGTCAGGATCAGAAGATCATCTTCTCGCAACTCATTCATCAGAGTTCCAAGTCCTCTGTCGAACTTCTCAATTTCACGTCCGTATCCTTCCGGATTTCTTCTATGCCCCCACAAAGCGTCAAAATCCACCAGATTCACAAAGCAGAGGCCATGAAAATCTTCTTTACAAATCTCAATCGTCTGTTGCATGCCATGCACAGAACTGTCTGAATGGTAAGTCTGTGTAATTCCCTCACCACAGAAAATATCATTGATCTTTCCAACACCAATCACATCAAGACCTGCATCCTTCAATGCATTTAAGGCTGTTCTTCCAGTCGGTTTCAACGCATAGTCATGGCGGTTGCTGGTTCTCTTAAACTCACCCTTTTTCTTTCCGACATACGGTCTCGCAATAACTCTGCCGACTCTCCACTCATCCTTCATGGTCAGTTCCCTGGCAATCTCACAGCAGCGATACAGGTTGGCAAGATCAAATGTCTCTTCATTTCCACAGATCTGCATTACCGAATCCGCAGAAGTATAGACAATCATCGCTCCTGTATTGATTTCTTCCTCACCAAGTTCCTCGATGATTTCTGTTCCACTGGCACTCTTATTTCCAATCACACGCTTGCCACATCTCTTTTCCAGTTCATCGATCAGTTCTTTAGGAAAACCGGTTTCTGTAAAAGTAATAAACGGCTTCTGTGTATAGATTCCCATCATTTCCCAGTGGCCTGTCATTGTATCCTTTCCATTGCTGGTCTCCCCAATTCGCATATAGCGGCCAATCGGATTTTCCACGCCTTCCATCGTACCACCCTTATGCAGATTCAACATTCCAAGTTTCTGAAGATTTGGAATATCCAAAGTTCCCATCTTATCCAGGATATGTCCGAACGTATCCACACCCTTATCGCCAAATTTCTCAGAATCCGGCATTGCTCCAATCCCCAGTGAATCCAGAACAATCACAAATACTCTCTTATAAGTTTCCATAAACACTCCTTTCTAGCCTGTTCCCATCAGGCGAATGTCCATTAAACTATGCCAGATCTGCCGGTCCAAATCCAAGCGGAAAAAGTTCCCTTAAAGTAAAGACATCGTATTTATCTTTGCTGACTGCCAGAATGATCTGAAATGTTTCCGGATCACAGAACTCCATCATGACCTGTCTGCACACACCACACGGTGCCGCATACCCTGTCAGAACTCCATCCCTGCCGCCTACAACACAGATTGCCTGAAATTCCTTTACTCCTTCACTGACTGCTTTAAAAAAAGCAGTCCTCTCAGCACAGTTTGTTGGTGTATAAGCAGCATTTTCAATATTACATCCTGTATAATACGTGCCATTCTTTGCCAGAAGTGCCGCTCCCACATGAAAATGTGAATATGGCACATAGGAATAGTCCATCTGTCTGATCGCCAGATCGATCATTTCTTCAATCTGTTTCTTTTCCATGATTTTCCCACCTTTCCTGAATCAGGCATGTATACGTTATTCTTCTTTTTCTGTGCCTGATCTGCACGGATCAGTTCACGGATTGCCTGTACTGCAACCTGGATTGCTTTATCGGTATCATGTACCACAGGATTATCCAGGCCCAGCTTCTCTCTTTCCTGATTTGCAAGCACCAGGAAACAGGCGCCCACTCTCACCTTTAAATAATTTGCCACCACAAAAAGAGCAGCGGATTCCATCTCCGAAGCAAGACAGCCGAGGCGTTTCCATGCTTCCCATTTATTCATCAGTTCATAGCTGACCGGTTTTGTTTCCGGCTCATGCTGACCATAAAAGGCATCCTTAGACTGTACCACACCTGTGTGAAATTCACATTCTTCTTTTTTTGCCCCTTCCACAAGTGCATTGATCACTTCCAGATTTGCCACTGCCGGAAATTCAATAGGTGCATACTCTTTGCTGGTGCCTTCCATACGAATCGCGCCCGTTGCAACAACAATATCACCGCTCTTTACCTCCGGCTGCATCCCACCGCAGGTTCCGATCCTCACAAAAGTATCTGCACCACATTGATAAAGCTCTTCCATTGCAATAGACGCCGACGGCCCTCCGATTCCGGTAGAAGTCACACTTACCTTTACTCCATCCAGTGTTCCGGTGTACGTTACATACTCACGGTTATCTGCCACAAAAACCGGATCATCAAAATATTGAGCAATTTTTTACAACGCTTCGGGTCCCCGGCAGGATAACGTAACGTCCGACTTCACCTTTCGCCACCTGAATATGATACTGTCTGCCTGCGTCTTCTGAATAATTTTTCATGTTGTTCCCCCATTTCCACATCTGTTTTCTTTCATTCATAAGATATGATGATCTTCTTGCAATACTCACATCGGCAAGCACTGATCCGATCACCATATATCATTTTTGACAGACCTTTCTCTGTATTTAACCGCATGGATTCACCTTTTGATCTCCATTCCATTCCTGAATTGAAAGAATGTATCTGTCCCTCACACATTTTTCTTCCGCAGTATGGACATTTCACCTTGATTTCTTCTTCATCTGTGCTCTCGTTCAGCATTTGCGCATCGTAACGGTGTACAACCTGATCATCCTCTGCGTCAATTGAATTTACTCCCATGTTTTTCTCCTTCATTATATTTTTCTCTGGCATTCCTTAAATGCCGCCATAAGTTTTTTCTCTTCAAGCGGTTTGGTCAGATGCTGGTTCATTCCGGAAATGCGGCTGTTGATCATATCCTCAGCCAGAGCATTTGCACTCATAGCTATGATCGGAATCGTTCCCGCATCACTCCGTTTCATGGAACGGATCTTTCTTGCTGCATCCCATCCGTTCATATTTGGCATCATAATATCCATAAAAACTGCATCATAATACTCTGGTGCAGATTCCTCAAATTTTTTGACCACTTCCATACCGTCAGCAGCACACTCTACATAAACACCTTTATTTTCCAGCATAAATTTTACAATTTCCATGTTCAGCTCATTGTCTTCTGCGACCAGAGCACGTTTTCCCTCTAAAGATATCTCCTCATGACTTTCTGCCTTTGCAAGCTTTTCCGGATTTCCAATCTTAAACGGAAGTGTGACACGCACAGTAGTTCCGATACCTTTCTGGCTTTTTATCTCGATTGTTCCGCCCAGACTCTCCGCCATTTTTTCTGATATTGCAAGACCCAGGCCGGTTCCTTCATATTTCGATCTGCTGGTTATATTTTCCTGTGAAAACATTTCACAAGCATGAGGAATAAACTCCTGGCTCATACCGATTCCATTGTCCGAGCATTCAAACTCATATACTACATTCTCATCATCTGCTGATTTTTCTTTACACCATACATGTACACTGCCGCCTGGCTCAGTAAACTTCACTGCATTATCACTAACTGCATCCAGGATCTTTTTCAGATAAACAGGATTTCCCTTCAGACATATATGTCTTAAATCAGATTTTTTCCAGTCTACCACATAATCAACATCTTTTTCTTCTGCCTGGACCTGTTTATCCGTATTAGCCTTATTTAACAGTTCTGCCAGGTCAAATGTCAGCTCCTTTTCTGAAAAATCACCGCTTTCCAGTTTGTTCATCTCCAGAATATCGCTCACGATCGAAACAAGATATTTTGAGAATTTCATGATCTGATCTCTGCATTTCTGCTGGACTTCCACATCTTCAGGATAACAGTTTGCCAGATCGAGCATACCCATGATCCCGTTCACTGGTGTTCGGATATCATGGCTCATATTGGACAGAAACCTAGATTTCAGAGCTGCGTCCTTCCTTGCTTCTGCCACCTGATATATAAGATTCTGCTCTTTTTTCTTCACATCGCTGATACTTCGGATCGCACAAAGTACATGGGTCAGCTGTCCGTTCTCATCTCTTTTCTTTTCAATAAAGCGAAGTTTATGCCAGTTTCCATCCTTCATCTGGTATTCCATCGCAATGGTCTCTTCGTTTTTCATTCGTTCTGCCAGTGTACTCATATCTGTAAATTTTAAAAAAGCATCCTGATATTCCTCAGCTACAAACTGTCTGCACAGTTTTTCATTATTAACCGATAAAATACCTGCTTTTATATATTTCAGATTTTTCGCATCTCTGTTTGATATTTCTTCAAACCAGTCTTCCTGGATATCAATCCTTGAAATATAATGATAGGTCTTGGCAATGGCATCTATGATCTCATTATTCAGCCTTGTTTTTTCCAGTGCTTCTGCCAATTTTTGCTGGATTGCTTTTTCCTTATAAAGAATACTGCCAACATTACGATATCCTAAAAAATAGTAAATGTTTCATCATCAACTTTTCCTTTTGCAGCATAAGCTTCGTAATAGCTGTTGTGTCCATCTTCCGAAATGCTCTGATAATGATATGTAATTTTCTCTGTATGGCGAAGTCTTTTTTTCATGTTCCTGCATAAATGCCAGTCAAGAAATTCTGCCTTGTCTTTCTCCGAAATAAAGGTATCTGCATATACTTTGGAATATTCATCAAAACTGTTAAATATCCCCGACGTCTTATCAGCAAGCTTCTTTGCATTGGTATTTGAGACAAGTCTTAAGATTTCGTATTTTCCGGAATTGAGTTCTATACGATACAGCGAAACATATTCCGGAAATAATTTTTATGATGTAATTCTCATCTGGCATCGGATCATTTATTTCTGTATTCTTATTCTCCGCTTTTTCAGACTCATAGATCATACCTGAACAGAAACCCGTTTTTCCAACTGGTGCAATGACCACATGATAGTTTTTTCTTTTCGCACGTCTGTCTCACTGGACCGGTTCTCATATGCCGCTTCATAACAGACATGCAACCATTTATTATCTGCCTCCGGAAACAAACTCTGAAATGAATGGTCCAGTATTTCCTCCAGGCTGTGATCTTTTATATCTGCAAAAGCCTGATTACAGTAACGGTAGATCCAGTCCACCGGCTGTCCCTTATCGTCCAGCACAAGTTCCAGCACGCAATATCCTACAGGACTGTAGTCAAAAATACTCAGGTTAAACTGTTCTTTATATGAAGGCATAGCATTAACACCCCCTTTTACTGTCAGAATCTGCTGATAGCCACCCTCCGCATACCATCTTTTTGTCAGAAGATATACTGACTTTTTCTGTATTATACCATCTCATGAATTGCAGGAAAAGAATATTTTGGCAGAAGCTTCTTTCATAATGATTTTTTCATCAGCCAGAAATATATCCTGGCAATCGAATCTCGATTCCATTCTTTTCGCAAAAACAGAACATACCGCCGTTTACCGACAGTTTCTCTGATTTTCCGGTTATCTTTATACATATTTTTGTTCAATTATCCCCTTGACGTAAAGCTATCTCCAGGGTGTATCATTATCCTGTGTTAAAGGAGGTATACTATCATGTTTAAGACATTAGAAGAAAAGACTGAAGAGAAAGCAATGGTGCAGTTCCTTGAACGCTTTACAGATTATCCATTTCTGGTAAAGTTCAAGAATTCCGAATATCTGATCGGAGAGGGTGAACCTACATTTACGGTTAATTTCAAAAAAGCAATTCCTATCGCAGATCTGATGAAAAGTACTTCTCTCGCACTGGGAGAAGCTTACATGCGTGGTGATCTGGATATCGAGGGAAATCTTTATGAAGCTCTTGATCATTTTCTTGGACAGATGGGTAAATTTTCCACCAACGAATCTGCCCTGAAAAAAATTATGTTCAGCTCTACATCCAAAAAGAACCAGGAAAAAGAAGTAACCAGTCACTATGATATCGGAAATGATTTCTATAAATTATGGCTGGACGAAACCATGAGTTATTCCTGTGGCTATTTCATTCATGAAGATGATACTCTGTATCAGGCACAGGTAAACAAAGTAGATTACATTCTTAAGAAATTACATCTTGAAGAGGGCATGTCCCTTCTGGATATCGGTTGCGGATGGGGATTTCTGCTCATCGAAGCTGCCAGAAAATATAAGATTCACGGCACAGGCATCACATTAAGCCATGAACAATATGCTGAATTCCAGAAACGTATCAAGGATCAGGGCCTGGAAGATTATCTTACAGTAGAACTAATGGATTACCGTGACCTGCCGAAATCCGGTTATCAGTTTGACCGTGTTGTCAGTGTTGGTATGCTGGAGCATGTCGGCCGTGACAATTATCAGCTCTTCCTTGACTGCGTAGAAAAAATCCTCAAACCAGGTGGATTATTCCTGCTTCACTTTATCAGTGCCCTGAAAGAACATCCTGGCGATCCATGGGTTAAAAATATATTTCCCAGGTGGAACTGTTCCAAGCCTCCGTGAGATCCTGACTCATATGGCTGAAGATAATTTCCACACTCTGGATATTGAAAATCTCCGCCTGCATTACAATAAGACATTACTTCACTGGGAAAAGAATTTCCGCGACAATATCGAAAAAGAAAAGACCATGTTTGATGAAAACTTCCTGCGTATGTGGGATCTTTACCTTTCTGCATGTGCAGCAACCTTCCACAACGGAATCATTGATCTTCATCAGATCCTTATGACAAAAGGAATTAATAACGATCTGCCAATGACCCGCTGGTATTAATTGTTTCATCAATTTTCATAAAAAATATCGTACAGAACCTTCTCTGATAAAATTCAGAAAAAGTATTTCTGTACGATATTTTTGTTTCTGTTCCAATATCCGGAATTTCTTGCCCATCTATGCATAATCCCCGATCAATAATTTTCTGATAAGCTTGGTATAAACATTCTCCACAAACCACGGTTCTGTTGATTTCTTTAATGCTTCTTCCGGTGAAAACCAGGCTACGCCACTGTTTTCATCTGCTTTTATGGAAACAGTCTCTTCTGAATCTGCCTCAAGGAGATATGTTATATTAAAGTGCAGATGGCTGGATACATATTTTCCTTTTTTCACATGCCCGTCTACAGTCAGGGATTCCATGGAAAAAATTTCTTCTGACACAGGACGAACATTGGAAATCCCTGCTTCTTCTTTTACTTCTCTGACAGCAACAGACAGTAAATCAGTCTCTCCATCTGCATGTCCTCCAAGCCAGGACCAGGAATTGTATATGTTGTGATATACCATAAGGACTTTAGTCCGGTCTTTGTTTACTACCCAGGCAGAAGCTGTCATATGGGCTACTGCATTCTCTCTGGAAAAAGCATTCTCATTGTTTCTGATCCAGTCCAGGATCAGGCTTTTATCTTTTTCTTCCTGCTCATTATTGGGCTTGTATTTTTCTATCTGACCGATCAGTTTCTGGCGTGTTATCATTATGCACTCTGCCTCTTTCTTAAATATCCTCCAATGTATTTTTATTAACAAACACATTGTATTTTATCATCATATCCAATGCTTGTAACTATCTTTTTATTTAATACCCATCCTTTAACCGAACAATATTTTTTAATTCTTTTCCATTCAGATATCGTTCCAGATTTTCCATGCAGATGTTCCAGATCATATCCTGAACTTCAGCGTTTCCGCCGAAGCTCGGGCCTGCAATGTGTGGGGTAATGAGGACGTTTTCCATATTCCAAAGAAGTGATGTCTCCGGCAATGGTTCTGTCTCAAATACATCCAGGATCACTCCTTTTAAGTGGCCTTCCTCCAGTACTTTGAGCAGAGCTTCTGTTTGAATGAGACTTCCTCTTCCCACATTAACCAGAATTGCAGCTTTTTTCATGGAATGCAGCCGTTCGTAATTCAGAAGGCCTTTTGTTTCCGGCGTTCCCGGGAGACAGCAGATCACAATGTCTGCTTTCTGAAGCTGCTGATCCAGCACTGTCAGATCATATACCTCATCAAACTCTTTCATCTGCTGCGAATGCTCCGGGACTGCAGTTCTTTTTATTCCAGTCACATGCGTTTCAAATGCTTTCATTCTGTGGGCAATATTTCCTCCTATATCCCCGGTTCCCAGAATAAGGATATTTTTTCCATATATGGTTTCTGATGATTTATTCTGTGCCCAGAGATGTTTCTGTTTGTTCTTCCAGTAGTTCGGAAGTCCACGGTACAGCGCAATGATATTCCCGATCACATATTCTGATATGATCTTTCCAAAAGCGCCGGAAGCATTGGTTAATGTAACTCCTGTCGGGAATGCTTTCATTTTTGTATATTTATCCACACCGGCCCAGGTCAGCTGGATCCAGCGAAGATTTTCTGCTTTCAGGATTTCTTCTTCCTCTGGCTCTCCGATCACTACTTCTGCTGCTGCGATCGCATCCTCAGTTTCTTTGCTCTGAAATGTAAATTCGCACTGATCTCCGAATTTTGTTGCAAACTGATTTTGAATTTCTGCATTGCATTGTGGTTTTAGTAAAACTTGTATTTTTTTCATGTTTTTCTCCGCAAATCATCTTTATCAGCTATATCCTACCATAATTAACAGCCATCTGCTATTATTTTCTGTTATTTCTGCCGCTGATACCTGGTCACTGCCAGGATCATGCAGACAAAAACTACCGCGAACATAGCTTCCAGTCCAATGCCTTTCCAAACCGATGCAGCTGCCTCACCTGAGAGGCGGCTGTAACTTCCAAGAGTCTCATTTACAGTTTCATACCAGTACACCGGAAGAAACTGAGACACCTTCAGGACGTTTCTGTCCATAACATTCATAGGAACAAACACACCACACAGGAAGCACATTCCAAGAGACAGGATATTTGCGATCCCGCTTAACATGTTGCTGTTTTTTACAAAAAGACCGATCAGATAGGAAAGTGAAAGTGCCACTGCCATCATCACCAGAGTGTTCAGTACATAATATCCGAAATTTTCTGAACTGAGAAATTTTTTCCATACATAAGGATAGCTCCTGCCATACCGATTCCCCATAATCCCCCACCCATCACAAACATGGCCAAAAGCCCTTCCAGACTCTGTCGTCTTGCAGAAACCGCTGATGCCTGCATTCTCTTTGGTATATCGTCTTTTTTGAAAGCCATCAGCACATATCCCATTACATAGCAGAGTAATGCAAGAAACAGATATGGAATATATCGGAAATAATAGAGCCATTCGGACGTACCATTGTTTTCATCTGTATCCAGCATTGTGACTTCTCCTCTTTTTTCATACAGGATCGCAGCTGCCGCTTCCTTCCGGGAAAAACCGGCTTCCAGATATGTCCGCATTGTATTCAGACAGCTCTCAAGCTGCTGATCCACATAATATGCCGAATAAGATCCGGGCACCTTTGTCACGGAAATACTTTCGCCGTTTACCATACAGCTCTCATAAAAATTCTCAGGGATCACCACGATGTACTCTACATTTCTGTAAAAAAGCTCCTCCTGAAGCTTCTCCCTGTCATCCTCCAGCATTGTCACGTGATGCGTGCCTTCAAGCCATTTTACCAGTCCTTCTGCAAGTGGTCCGTTATCTTTATCCACCACTCCGATCTTTATTTTTTCGCTTTTCATAGCTAGTATAAGTTTCCTTACCGGCCGCTGCCTGAAGTGCCATTGTCACTCCGAAAAAAATCCCCAGATACAGAAGGATCAGCCCTGTATTTTTTTTCATGATTCTCATATAGCCTTTAAATACTGTCATAACGTTCCCTCCTGACCATGAAAAAGGATGCCAGCACCAGCACCACACACATTACCGCCAGTGTGATCAGATTTCTATAATATCTGGTCATATCATCATATACATTGATACAGTAAAATGCATCTGAGATCAGTGATGCAGGATTGATCCGGTTCACAAACGGAAAACTTTTTTCCACGATATCCTTCATATTTCCGTTCATCAATCCTGCGAGGAAACTGCTTACCATGGAAATTCCCAGTATGATCCCGATCTTGGCACCTTCCTGCATTTTTCCAAGACTCCCAACGAACATTCCCATAGATACGCCGATAAGACTTCCGAAGAAAGATATCACCAGCATTTTCCCCATCTGCCCCTGAAAATCCAGTTTGAGAACATATCGGAGATACAGGAGCAGAATGATCACATCCACATAGCCCAGGGCAAAAGATGTCAGCTGATCTGTAAGAATCAGCTTCAGTTTGTGAGTCGGCGTCACGCATCGTCTGGCTGCCAGCGGTGTGATATTGGCCTGGATCCCGATAGCAGAGCCAAAGCCGATAAAGCATCCATACAGACAGGCCATGGCGATCAGTGCGTAAAAGAACTGCACATTTCCGTCAATGGTCCGGCCCCCAAGAGACACCTCCTTTACCAGACTGTCAGCGCTTAACAGGTTTGTTATGGTTTCTATGTCCATCTCCGGATTTTTTTTCATGATGTTGGTGATGGTCGTCCTAGTATTTTCGCAGCTGTCAAGAACTGTCTGGAGGATACTCTCTTCTATTCCGGTTCCTGCTACTGTAAGGGAAGGTTCTTTTCCTACATAATAAATCCCTTCTACTTTTTTATCCTGCAGTGCTTCCAGCGCTTCCTTTTCCGACATTTCTTCTGCTTTTAAAAGATCCGGACTGCTTTTTTCCACTTCATCCAGATAGGTCATAAAAAACGTATCCGCAGAAGCTTCCTTCACCACTGCCACCGGAACCGTCTGAAAATCTGCTTCATTGATATTTCCGAATGCAAAATAGAAAAAAGTTCCAAGCACAAGCGGAAAGACCAGCGGCCAGAATACAATGTTAAAATTCCGGATCTTGGAAAGAAAACTGTATTTCAGTAAATGCAACATCTCCCATCCCTCCTAATCTCTTAGCTGTTTTCCGGTGATTTCCAGAAAGACATCATTTAATGTAGGCAGTTCGGAAAAGACTCTTCCAAAAGAAATATCCTGGCTTTGCAGATAATTAAGAAGACGGATCAGGTTATGCTTCGCATCGGTACAGCGCACGACCAGCACCTGTTTTTCATACTGCACATCAAACACATGCTCCAGTATGCGGATATCCCGGAGATTTTTTTCTTCCAGGGCAATGGCTTCTACGGTGATGGTCTCTCCTGTTTTGATCATCTGCTTCAATTCTTCCTTTGTTCCCTGAGCGATGACTCTTCCGTGATCCATGATGGCGATCCTGGTACAGATCTGCTCCACTTCTTCCATGTAATGGGATGTGTAGATAATGGTGGAGCCCTGGTGGTTCAGCGTCTGGATCCCTTCCAGGATCTTGTTTCTGCTCTGTGGGTCTACTGCTACGGTTGGCTCATCCATGATGATCAGCCTTGGTTTGTGAGCGATCCCACAGGCAATGTTCAATCTGCGCAAAAGACCTCCGGAAAGCTTCTTCGGATACATTTTGCGGAAATCTTCAAGACCTGTAAATTCAATGGCATCCTCCACCAGCTCTTTTCTCCGTTTCTTGTCTCTTATGTAAAGGCCACAGAAATAATCGATATTTTCCTGCACTGTCAGCTCATCAAAAACTGCTACATTCTGAAGCACGATTCCGATCTGTTCCTTGATCTTATAGCTGTCCGGTTTCATCTCTTCACCGAAAATCTTTACTTCACCTCTGTCATATTTCAGAAGTGACAAAAGGCAGCTGATGGCCGTTGTCTTTCCTGAACCGTTGGGGCCAAGCAGTCCGAATATCTCACCCTCCCGGATATCCAGCTCCAGATGATTCAGTGCGGTAAGATCGCCATATCGTTTTACCAGATTTTCTATGTGAACCATACTCTTTGACATATATTTCCCTCCCTTTTCCTGTCCGTTAAACAGATCTTTCCTGTTTTACTGCAGAAATTCATATTTCTTCTATGATGTCATTATATCCTTTTCTTCTGTCTGCTCCAAGTGTCGGATGTCATTATCTGCGAATGACAAATGTCATGTCTTTCGTAAGAGCACAGATTTTTCTTTGCAGGGAAGGAACCGGTATATTATAATAAAGGCACGTTGATTTCAGAAATAATTCTGAGAAAGGAGGGTTTATTTTTTATGCGTTATTTCACAGATTCCATCCTATTGCTTTTATACAGTACTTTAACATTTTTTTATGTGCCTGCAGATCAGGCTCTTGTGTTCGCCTTCCTTTTTGCAGTGATCCTCAGCTGCATTACTTATTTGTTCAGGGCATGTAAAACAGAATCCGGTTCACACAATTCTCTATCTTTATTGAAATGCTCCGGAAATATCATTCCTGTTCTTGCAGGAAGTTATGTGATCTTTGGATTATGTTCCCTGTGGTTTTCGGATCTTCTTCTGTTTTTCCCACTGCTTCTGTATCAGACTTTATCTTCCGGACTTTTTCTGCTGGCAGCGGCTGAACTTCCATTCTGGGGATTTCTGTTTTTTCAGATCAACGACTTTCCGACAGTTCTTTCTATACTTGGGATTTTAGGTTTCGTCCTTTCATTTTTCTCTGGCTCTATGCCGGAAAATATCAGGCTCTTTACCAGGATTTTCATCAGATCCGGGATGACAGTGAGGAACATACGCTTCTTCTTTCTAAAAAAAACAAGGCACTTCTGGAAAAACAGGATTACGAGATCTATGCTGCTACATTGCGAGAGCGAAACAGAATTGCCAGAGAGATCCATGATAATGTGGGACATGTGCTTTCCCGTTCTATCCTTATGACTGCTGCCTGCAAAACCATAAATAAAGATGAAGCTCTTGCTCCTCTTCTGGAAAATCTGGAAGCTTCCCTGAATGATGCCATGAACAGCATCCGTTCCAGTGTCCATGATCTTCACGATGATGCGGTGGATCTGGAAGATGCCATAAAAGGACTTGTAAAGGATTTCACCTTCTGTCCAATAGCCCTTACTTATGATATGTCCAGGCAGGTTCCAAGGGAGGTGAAATACAGTCTGATCAGTATTACAAAAGAAGGCCTTTCCAATGTGATGCGGCATAGTAATGCAGATTCCGTGAATATTCTTCTGCGTGAGCATCCTGCACTTTATCAGCTGTGCATTGAGGATAATGGAACATCGGGAAATGAAATTCCGGATATTCAAACTGAATCAGACAGTGATAAGATGAATAATATTTCCGATGGTATGGGACTGTCCAATATCCGGGACCGTGTAAAGTCACTGGGTGGTACGGTCCAGATTACGCAGGAGAATGGTTTTCGGATCTTTGTGACGATCCCGAAATCTGTTTCTAATTGAAGCAGTCTGTTTTTTCTGCTCTGTAATTTAATTTTTTTTCAACTCATAAACAGGAGATTTTGACATGAAAATTATAATCGTAGACGATGATTGCCTGGTTGCAGGTGCATTAAAAACCATTCTTGAGGCAAACCCGGATATCAAAGTGACTGCCACCGGCTCTGATGGTGAAGAAGCCTGTGCTCTGTACAGAGAGTATCTTCCGGATATTCTTCTGATGGATATCCGTATGAAAGGAATGGATGGACTGGAAGCTTCCAGAAAGATCCTGGGTGAATTTCCGGAAGCAAAGATTCTTCTTCTGACTACTTTTTCCGATGATGAATATATTGTAAAAGCCCTCCGCCTTGGCACAAAGGGATATCTTCTGAAGCAGAATTATACCAGCATTTTTCCGGCTTTGCAGGCAGTCTATTCCGGACAGACTGTATTCGGCACGGAGATCATGTCCAAGATCCCGGAGCTTCTGCAGTCTTCCGGTGGATTTGATTATACTTCCCGGGATATCAATGAACGGGAACTGGATATCATCCGGCTGATCGCCAACGGATACAGCAATAAGGAGATTGCCGCAGAACTTTTTCTCAGTGAGGGAACTGTACGGAATTATCTCAGTTCCATTCTGGATAAATTGCAGCTGAGGGATCGGACACAGGTTGCTGTGTTTTATTATCAACATAAATAAGGAGAACTATAATGAACCGCTATCTTACTATCCATATCCCGGAAACAGCTGTTCCGATGCCTGTCTCCCGCTTTCTTCACACTCAGGCCGGTCTTACAAAAAAGCAGATCAGCCAGGCAAAGTTCCGCCCCGGTGGTATCAAAAAAACGGCCAGCAATGCCGGGTAACGGAAACAGCTTATCCCGGAGATCAGATCATGGTATGCCTGGAAACAGATGATGTGGATTCTGCACAGCTGGAATCTGCGACTTTCACTGTCAATTCAGACCATCACAAGTCCTGTTTCCATCATTCTACAGACTCAACCTTTTGTTCCTATTCTACTTCTGATGCCTGCTGTTTATCAGCTTCACCTTCTCATTTTTTCCTGAACTGGAAATCCTCTACGAAGACCAGGACATTCTTGCCATAAACAAACCGGCCGGAATAGTCACACACCCTTCTGGTTCTCACTACAGTGACAGTCTATCCAACCAGGTAGCTTCCTATTTCCGTTCCAAAGGAGAGCCTACCAAAGTCCGTTCTATCGGGCGATTGGATAAGGAAACCTCCGGTATCCTGCTCTTTGCCAAGAACCAGACTGCTGCCGCCAGATTACAGAACCAGCGTGAAGAAGGGATTTCAGAGAAAACCTATCTGGCTGCAGTTTCCGGTTTCATGCCTGTGGATGAAGATGGAGCTTTTCACAGGATCTCCGTTCCCCTTGCACCTGACCCGGATAACCGTCTGAAAATGGTCGTATCCACAGATGGCACGCTTCCCGGAAGCAAACATGCAGAAACCCTTTATTCTGTTCTGAAATCTACCGGCCCTGACGTAGCAGCTCCGGCTTCTCTTGTAATGCTCCGTCTGAAAACCGGCCGCACCCATCAGATCCGTGTGCACATGGCATCTCTCGGGCATCCTCTTCTGGGCGATTCCCTGTACTGTTTATCGGATATGTCGAATCATTTTTCCCGGGCTGCACTCCACGCATGGAAGCTTAACTTTCAACTGCCATTTCCAATTGACGAAGCTGCTTCCGACACCCCGTCTTCCATGCTTCATAACAAAAATGACAAAAAAAGAATCTCCCTGGAAGCACCCCTCCCGGAAGATTTCAAAAAAATTCTATGAAACGATATTCTGAAGCCATACGCCTTTTTTACAAGGATAAATCCAATGACACATTTCATCATATCCGCAGCCTGGACCATTGCATAGATTGCAAGTACAGGCAGACCTGTAAAACGGCTTAAGGTAAATGCGATCGTTACACTTACCACCCAGATAAACACACTGTCAAACAGAAATGTAACGATGGTCTTTCCACCGGAACGCAAAGTAAAATATGTTGCATGCAGGAATGCATTCTGCGGCATGAAAAATGCTGTGATCATAATAAAATATTTCGCCAGAGTACGTGCCTCAGCATTGGTATTGTAAAGCCTTGGAAACAGTGGTGCCATTACAAACATCACAGCTGCCACGCAGGTACAGCAGAACACAGAAAATGCGATCATCTTGTTGTCCGTATCTCTGGCTTCCTTCATCTTACCTGCCCCCAGAAGCTGTCCTACAACAATGGCTACCGAATCTCCAAGTGCGATAAATATGATATTAAATACATTGTTGATGGTATTGGAAATATTTAATCCCGCAACCACGTTCAGTCCACGGACTGAATAACATTGTGTCAGCATGGCCACTCCGGCTGCCCATAAAGTCTCATTCAGAAGCAGCGGGGTTCCCTTAATAAGTATCTTCTTTGTCAGGTTCGCCGGAACCTTTAATGTTGAATACAGCCCCTGTGCAAAAATATTCTTTTCTGTATGCTTATGTGTCCAGCTCAGGACAATGCAGGCTTCCACATATCTGGAAAGCACTGTGGCAACAGCAGCACCCCTTACTCCCATTTCCGGGAATCCGAATTTGCCATAGATCAGAAGATAATTAAATATCAGATTGATCAGCACTGCCACGATCCCTGCCTTCATGGGAAGTACAGTCTCACCACATTCACGTAAGGTACTTGCATAAACCTGTACCATCATAAATGGCGGAAGTCCCAGAAGCATGATCCATAAATACTGTTTTCCATAAATAAGAGTATCCCTGATCTCCTGTGCGGTTCCGTCCCCTTTTAAATACATGCTGATCAGTGAATCCCCTGCTGTCAGAAACAGTACAATGGTGATCGCTGTCAGTATCACTGCCATCCACAGTTTATAACGAAGTGTCTGGCGGACACCCTCATGATCCTTCTGTCCAAAATACTGTGCTGTAAAAATTCCTGCTCCGGACACCCCGCCGAAAATACATAGATTATATACAAAGATCAGCTGATTGACGATTGCCGCTCCGGACATCTGTTCTGTACCGATACGACCGATCATAATATTGTCCAGAAGACTGACAAAATTCGTGATCCCGTTCTGAACCATGATCGGTACCGCAATAGACAGGACCATCAGATAAAATCTTTTATCTCCTACAAACTTCCGGAAAAAAGGAGTCTTCTCCTTCACCTTCTCCATAAATTCTTCCCCCTTGTTTTTCGTTTTCCTTCATCCAAAATTTTCCAACAAAAAGAAGACTGCCACCCGAAACAGTCTTCCTTTTCGTAAGCGTTGTAGCTAATACATTACTACAAAGCTCTTCCTTTTCAATAGTCTTTATAACGATAAATCTCCGCTTTTTTGTATCTTTTTACTCCACCATGTGACTCTCATCTGCAATATATTCAAAGAAATCAAAGTCCGCACATTTTTTGTGGAGAACGCGGTCTGCACAGGTGATCCCAACCATGGTTCCTGTAAATTCTCCATACTTACAGTACTCATCAGAAAATCTTGTGGTGTCAAAGATACGTCCGATCTTTTCATAAGTTTCTCCGTCATAGCTCCACTCGAACCAGGATTTTCTTCCCTCTATATAAAGTCTCAGATAAACCGGTTTATCTTCTACCGGAATTCTGGTATTCAGAAACTCTGTTTTTTCTCCGTTTTCCAGATGGATGATGGACAGGGCGCTCTGTCCCAGAGTTTCACTGTAATATTTCCGGAGATTGATGTAATTCATGTTGTCGTAATACAGGATCAGACCTGCGCTGTGCTGATGTACTTCCGGTGTGAATTCCATCTTTGTGGTGATCCGCGCATAGACGCTTGTGAGCTTTCTGGCCAGGATACTTACCTTGTTGAGAGAGGTTCTGGATTCCTGTCCACGAAGACGCACATAGCCTTTTCTTGCTTTCACATCCGCAAAACGCTGAGGCATGATCCTTGGAGAATAATAAAAGTTTCCAAGTTCATCCCATCAAAATCATCAAAGTCCGGAGCTTTTTCCATCGGATATTCCGGAAGGGATGTTTCCGGCACCTCAAGCTTCGCCAGATTGCTTCCATCCGCCATGCGAAGCCAGTTATCTTCTGTCCACATCATTTTCTGGATAGCTGTCTCTCTTCCAAGTGTACAGCGAAGCTCCGGTACAAACGGTCTGGAACAGAGATGAACCAGATAAACTTCTCCTGTTGGAAGCTCCACATAGCTTCCGTGACCGGATTTCTGAAGTACAGAGTCCGGATTATAGTACTTTGGTTTCAGATGATCCGGATCCTGACGCTCATAGGATTCTCCTGGAACACTGGTAACGATAGGATTCTTCGGATCTTTTTCATATGGTCCCCAGACATTTCCGGAACGTCCCATGGTAACACAATGATTGTATCCAGTTCCACCCTCTGCACACATGATGTAATAGTACCCGCCTCGTTTTGTAAGGTGCGGTGCTTCGATGCAGCCACGGTCTGTACCGCCTCTCCATATCCGCTTCGGATAACCGATGATCTCTTTTTTTCAGGGGAATACTCTACCATGCAGATAGCACCTGGCTTTTCATAGCCTTCTCTTGTCTCCCACTCCAGTGATACCACATATTTTTTGCCGTTTGTATCGTGGAAAAGGGACGCATCAAAGCCGGAGGAATGAAGGTAAACAGGCTCACTCCACGGTCCGCGGATATCCTTTGCGCAGATCAGGAAATTGTCCACGTCAAAATATCTTGCATTCATGGAATTCATCACTCCGTAAACAACATAGAACATATCCTCTTCCTCACAGTAGGTCAGGCACGGAGCCCAGATTCCCTTTGCGCTTGGAAGTTTCTTGAGATCTACTTTTTCGTCATCTGTAATAACATGTGTATACAGTTCCCAGTTTTTCAGATCTTTTGAATGATAAACCGGAATTCCCGGAAACCATTCAAAAGTAGAAACTGCCATATAGTAATCATCGCCTTTCCGGCAGATGCACGGATCCGGATTGAAACCCGGAAGTATTGGATTTATAATCATATTATTTTTCTCCTTTTCCGGCCGGAAACCAGCCAAAATCAACGCACCGTCCCAGATCCCAGCTGTCCCAGCCGATCCAGCCCGGAGTATTCACGGTATCTGTAAGCAGCTTATAGCTCCAGTAAAAATATCCGCTGCATTTATCCCAAAGCTCCAGCTGTGCCTTCGCCAAAGTCGCATAGATTTCTTTTTTCTCTTTCTGTTGGAAAGACTTTCCCGTTCGCTTCCTTCCACTCCGTTGAGCACACTCTGTCCGCCTTTTGTATCACAGCCGCATGCAAGGGAATTGAAGAGACACCATTCACCGCAGATCACCGGGAATATTTTCCATCTCCGTAATCTGTGGTTCCAGCTCCTCACGCACGTATTTCAGATATCCCTCGATCGTCTGACTGCAGCCTCTTGCCTCTGCCACCATCAGATACTGATGAGTATCCAGAATCACATTGGAATATTTTTCTTCCTGCATAAAGTCCTTCCACGCCATCAGCTCAAAGCCGTCGTGGAGCACAACGTATTTTCCTTTGGCATGTAAGTACTGATCCGATCGTATGCTTCCAGATAAAATTTTCTTAAGAATTCCATGGTGATCGGGGCTGAGCCTTTTGCCAGCTCCGGATCTGCCGGTGCATAACGGTTCTGCACATCCATAGTCTCCCACATATTCTCAGTTACAGGTTCATTCAACGGCTGTATGCCAAACAGACCTTTTCTATGACCGTATCGTTTTGCCAGACGTTCCAGAACTCCAAGAACAAATTCTACCTCATCCGGATTCTGTGCCCATTTACACACGCCGCTGATTCCACCGTTATCAAAACCATTCTGGCTTAACGGTACAGTGTGAAGATCGATCAGAATGGTAAGTCCGTACTTTTCCGCCCAGTTAAATGCTTTATCCAGTTCTTCAATGCAGCCGATAAATGGCTTTCTGTCCCCAAATATAAAATATGGTACCGGAATACGGACAGAATCCATTCCCATTCTTTTATGGTTACAAAATCTCTTTCTGTGATGTACTCCGAACGATGGATTTTTATCCTTGCTTCATATACCTCCGGTGAAAGCTGCGTTGGAAGATAATACTCATCTTCCGCTGTTGTTCCCTCAAACAGGGCCGGGTTCATCCATTTCTCCAGAACCAGCCAATTTCCAAGATTTACGCCTTTTATATTCATATCCGGTACTCTCCTTTTACTTCTGTGTACGCTTTTTCAGATCTTCGATGATTCCGGCAAATTCCTTGTCCAGATGATAAAATTTCATGATCACAAGTCCGCATACATAAACTACGATCGGAATCCATACGAAGCAGATCTTAATAGAAGTCAGCGCAGATTCTGTCTGTACAGCTGCAGTTCCCACATAGCCGCCGATTTCCAGAATCAGTCCGAGAAGTGCAGATCCTATTCCGTTTCCGATCTTATATCCAAAGCTGCAGGCACTGTTTACAAGTCCCTCTGTACGGTAACCGGTTTTCCACTCACCATAATCGATCGTGTCGGAAACCATTGCCCACATAGTTGCACCGCCACAGGCATTACCAACACCACGGATCACACTAGAAATCACAATGATCGCCATGGAACCACCGGAAAAATTCAGTACCAGCATTCCGATGATATCCAGGATAAGACCAATAGAAAATACATTTCTCTTTCCAAGTTTCTTAACCATCATGGCAATAAAGAACATTCCGCAGATCTGTACAATATTAAAAATACCGTTGATCGTACCTACCAGATTTTTGTCGCCGAGAATATCTTTTGCATAATATACAGTCGCACCACCGTTAACAGAATACATAAGGAAGAAAAGGGCAAGCATACCTGTCATCATGATCCAGTATTTGTTTTTGAAAAGTGCTTTGATACCTGTTACAAAAGGCACATCCTCTGCCTTTGTCTCTCCGCTGTTCTCAGATGCACGTACACGTTCCTTTGTTCCAAAGAAAGTAAATAAAAATGCTACGATTGCCACAAAGCCAAATACTACAAATGTTTTAGTCCATGCTGCTGCATTGTTTCCGAAGTGCTCCACCAGCGGAAGTGTAAATGTATTAATCGTAAGTGTTCCGGCTGTTGCCAGAAGATTTCGAAAAATACTTAAAACAGAACGCTCATACGGATCCTGTGTCATCAGTGCGTTCAGTGCAGAATACGGTACATTGATTGCTGTATAAATCACTGTAGATACCAGATTATATGTGATAAACACATACACCAGCTTCGGGGTTGATGCCCAGGAAGCCGGAACGGAAAACAGAAGGATTCCGGATATTGCAAACGGAATACACATCCGAAGGATCCATGGCCTTGCTTTTCCATACTTGGATTTTGTACGGTCAACGATCACACCCATGATAATATCACTGATTCCATCAAAAATACGCGAAACCATCATAATCGTTCCTACTGCTATCGCACTGACATCGGCATAGTCCGTATAATAGAACAGCAAAAATGCTGACATTGCTGTATAAATAATGTTACATCCGAAATCACCACATCCATAGGAAAAACGTTCCAAAATTTTTCCAAAGGTCAATTTACTCTTTTGATTCATATTTTTTACCTCTCCCTTTGTTTTATTTCGCATTTCCATGGCCATGGAGCTTTGTTTTATGGTATTATACTATCATAACGATTCTGTATCTATTAGGTCAAAAAAGCTCCAATATATAGGTCAATATTCTCTTTTTGCAGGAGGGTTTTATGGATAAAAAGAAATTTCCTATGAGATCATAGATTATTCGGGTGTCACCAACGTTAAATTTTACACTTCTACAGACAACGGAAGCTACATTCCGTCGCACTGGCACAGGGCTGTTGAGATCCTTTATATGCAGGAAGGCGCTCTTGATGTCACCATAGAAAATACCAGCTTTACCATCCACCCGGGAGACTGCATCCTGATCAATGCCAATGTAATTCATTCCACCAAATGCACAGTTCCAAATAAAGCGATCGTTCTCCAGGTTCCTGTGGATTTCATGGAAAATATATTCCGAATGTTCAGCAGTTTATGTTTATCTGGGATCATCATACAAAAGATCCCGTAAAAAGAACAAAACTGGAAATGCTGAAAACGACTCTGGAGCAGCTTCAGATCATTGACGATATCCGGCCAGATGGTTTTATCCTGCGTTTTAACAGTCTGATCTTTGAGCTTCTTTTTCAGCTGTATCACAATTTCCGCGTCCGGATCTTTCACAGTGATCTAAGCCAGCAGAAAAAAGATCTTGACCGGCTGAACTTTGTTCTGAATTACATTGCCGAAAATTATCAGCGTCCCATATCTCTGAACGAGATTGCCGGTGTCGCTTACCTGCAGACCGGCTATTTCTGCCGTTTTTCAAGAAAAAGATGGGCGTTACCTTTCTGGAATATCAGAACGAATACCGACTGTCTCTTATTTACAAAGATCTGATCAACACAAAAGATCCTGTTCACATAATACTGGAACGGCATGGTTTTACCAACTACAAGCTGTTTCGACGGATGTTTCAGGAACATTTCGGATGTACGCCTACCAAGGTACGGAAAAACACTCAGAACGCCAAGGACTGACAGGCCAGCGTTCTTATTTTCGTTTAACAAAAAATCTTCCGGGAGCGTATCTCACAGACTCCCGGAAGATTTTTTATCTTAAATATTCTAAATTTCTCAGTATCTTATAATTCCCGTCCATTGGTCTCAATAACCTTTTTATACCAATGAAAGCTCTTTTTCTTATAACGCTTCAATGTTCCGCTTCCGTCATCATTACGGTCTACATAAATGAATCCGTAACGCTTGCGAAGCTCTGCTGTCGATGCACTGACAAGGTCGATGCATCCCCATGTAGTATATCCCATCAGATCTACGCCATCCATGACAGCCTCTTCCATTTGGCGGATATGATCGCGGAGATATTCGATACGGTAATCATCCTCTACAGTCATCTCGCCATCAGCACCCTGCACCAGCTTGTCCATAGCACCAAGACCATTTTCCACGATGAAAAGCGGCTTCTGATAACGATCCCACAGAGTGTTCAGTACATAGCGCAGTCCCTTCGGGTCGATCTGCCATCCCCAGTCACTGGCTTTCAGATACGGGTTCGGCACACCACCAAGAAGATTGCCCTCACCGCGGACATTTTTCTTTGGATCTGCTGTGGCACATACACTCACATAATAGCTGAAAGAAACGAAATCTACCGTGTTTTTCAGGATTTCCATATCCTCATCTGTAACAGAAATGCTGATACCGTTCTCTCGCATATAACGTTTTGCATATCCCGGATAATAGCCACGAACATGAATGTCTGCGAACATCATATTTTTATGATCCTGCTCCATTGCTGCAAGCACATCGGACGGCTCTGCAGTCAGAGGATATACCGGCATGCTTAAGATCATACATCCGATCTTGAAATCCGGATTGATCTCATGGCCGATCTTTGTTGCCCAGGCACTGGCCACCAGCTCATGATGCACAGCCTGATACAGATCACTCTGGGAAAGTTCTTCCTTCGGAGTATTGATTCCGCCGCTCATGAACGGAGATTCCAGAATGGAATTGATCTCATTAAATGTCAGCCAGTATTTTACTTTATCTTTATAGCGGTTAAACACTGTCGTAACGTAGCGTTTGTAAAAGCCGATCAGATCACGGTTTACCCAGCCATCGTAATGCTCAGCCAGATACAGCGGAGTTTCATAATGAGACAGAGTTACCAGTGGCTCAATGCCATATTTTCTGCATTCGTCAAACAGATCATCGTAGAATTTAAGTCCTGCTTCGTTAGGAGTCTCCTCATCTCCCTTCGGGAAAATCCTGCTCCATGCGATGGAAGTACGGAAAACCTTAAAGCCCATCTCAGCAAACAGCTTGATGTCTTCTTTATAATGATGGTAAAAATCAATTCCTACCAGCTTCATATTATCTTCTGTCGGCTTTTCTGTTCTCGGACCTTTGACTCCATGAGGAAGAACATCCTGGATGGAAAGTCCTTTTCCATCCTCGTTATATGCACCTTCGCACTGATTGGCAGCTACTGCCGCCGCCCCATAAAAAATTCTCAGGAAACATTTTTCACCCTTTCTTATTAATGCTTAGATGTCAAGTGCTGCGTGGTATCCCCAGTATACCGCATTGGTGATCGTGGAAACCTTGCTTGCATCACCGATCACAGCCACATACGGAGCACAATCGCGAAGCTCATCCACAATGTCTGTTCTGGAACGCTGGCCCAATGCACAGATCACAGTGCTTCCCGGAACAAGAACTTTTTCGCCCTCTTTGTTTTCGCACCATACACCTTCTGCAGTTACCTCAAGGCCTTTATAGCCTGTATATACTTCTGCGTATTTGTCGATCTCTTTCAGAAGAAGTGGTCTGTGTCTTACTTTTGCATCCGGAGCAAGAACCTCTCTCGTCTCCACAAGACGGACTTTCTTTCCTTCCATTCCAAGATGGATCGCACACTCACAGCCTGCAAGACCGCCACCAAAGACAACAACCTCATCTCCGACTTTTTCTTTCTCTTTATAATAATTGTTTACGATGACAACATTTTCCCCGTTCAATCCCGGGATCGGCGGAACAAGCGGTCTGGAACCTGCTGCAATGATCAGCGCATCTGCGTTTTCTTTTTCTGCATACTCTTTTGTTACTGCTGTGGAAGTATGAATCTCCACACCAGCCTGCCTTGCCAGAAGCTCATAGGTTCCTGCAAGCTCATACATCTCATGCTTAAATGGCAGAGCCTGCTCACTTTTCAGGATTCCTCCTAACTCCTCTTCTTTTTCACAGAGGATAACCTGATGTCCTCTTCTTGCAGCTGTATAGGCAGCATACAGTCCGCCAGGGCCGCCACCTGCTACAAGAACTTTTTTCTAACCGGTGCCGGCTGGATCTCGTCGCCTTCGATCTCACGTCCGATCAGCGGATTTACCGTACATCTTCTTGTTGAAGTTGCTGCTCTCTCTGCCATACAGGTAAAGCATCTTAAGCATTTCACGATCTCCTGATCTCTGTTCTCCATAACTTTTCTCGGAAGGAACGGATCTGCAAGAAGTGCTCTTGCCATGTAAACGATATCTGCTTTTCCCTCTGCAATGATCTGCTCCATCTGTGCCGGATCGTTCAGACCTCCGATGGTTGCAACCGGAATGGACACGTGCTTCTTGATCTCAGCAGCAAGATAAACATTGCATCCATGCTCCTTGAACATAGGCGGATGGGTATCTCCAAAGCCTCTCTGATATGTTCCTGCGGAAACATGAAGCAGGTCAATATACGGCTCCAGGAATTTTGCGATCTCCACGCCATCTTCCAGTGTGTAGCCACCTTCAAAGAGCTCAGATCCGCTCATACGGAATTCGATTGGGAATCCAGGCCCTACACCCTCACGTACAGCCTTCAGAACTTCCATTGCAAAACGGCAGCGGTTTTCAAGGCTTCCGCCATACTTATCTGTACGCTTGTTAAAGTACGGGGAAAGGAACTGATTGATCAGCCATCCATGCCCGCCATGAACCATGATCATCTCAAAACCAGCTCTTTTTGCCAGGGATGCTGTCTCTTTATAGGAGGCAACGATCTCGTCAATGAGCTCTTTTGTGAGAGCTTTTACCTCAATACCATCCGGACGGACTGTATCAGACGGTCCCCACTGATGCATGGATTTCTGTCTGGATTTATCCGTCATATAAGTTCCTGCATACATACCAGAATGAGAAAGCTCAATGCTTGCGATTGCTCCGTGACGGCGGATCGCATCGGCTGTATAGGTTGCGGATGCAAGTGAATTCAGGATGGAAGTGTCCAGATGATATGCATGAGAACCATCTGTTTTCGGATGTACCATACACTCGCTGACTGTTACCGCACCTGCACCGCCTTTTCCTCTCAGCTCATAAAAAGCGGTAGATTTCGGGCCGATACATCCGTCATTTGTAATGTCTGTTCCACCCATAGGAGCAGAAAACATACGATTTCTGAATGTTACACGTCCAATCTGTATCGGTTTGCATAAATTAGGATATTTTCTCTTCATATTTTACCTCCTGTTACTCTGTGAGAAGAGCTCTTAAGTACTCTCCTTCTCTTCTGTTTTTCAGTAATTCCATCAGCTCGTTGACTTTATCCAGGCTGATCTTTTTCTCTCTTGCTTTCATATGTACATAGACTGCCCCGATCAGGTTCGCATCATTATAAAAACGGCAGCTTGTTACCTCCGGAACCGGAAGTGTCCACGGGAACATATCATTGATCTTCGCAATTTCCTCACGGATCAACTGAAGAAGCAGCGGCTGTTCACTGATCCCGCCGCCCACTGCGATCCTTTCCGGGTCAAACATATACTGACAGTTGTGAATGTGAATGGCCAGCTTCTTCGCATGCTCACGGATTCCGGCAATTGCCTTTTCATTCCCCTGATTGGCAAGTGAAAACGCTTTTTCTCCGTTTAATTTCTCTACCGGAATGCCTGTTTTATCTGACACACTCTGAATAAGTGCTTTTGCACCGGCTGTTTCTGCAAGGCAGTTTGCCATTTTGTACTCGTCCTTGCTGTCCGTGATCACATAACTGAATTCCCCGGCCATGAAATTTTTTCCGCTGACGATCTCACGGTTACAGATCACAGCTCCGCCTACTGCTGTACCGCAGACTACCACGACTGCATTCTGGCATTCCTTCAGAGAACCCTGCCAGATTTCTGCCAGGGCCGCACATTTGGCGTCATTTTCCACAGTGACCGGGATTCCCACTCTCTGCTCCAGAATCTCTACGATATTTACGTTACTGATGCAGAAAAGACTTCCTCCAGTATACATAAAGCCCTTTTTGGAATCAATGATTCCCGGCATACTGAGCGCGATTCCTTCGATCGTGTAGTGCTCTCTGATCTTCCGGCAGATTTCTTCCAGAGACTGGATAAATACTTCCAAAGATTCCTGCCTTGTAGGAGTCTTGTCTTTTTCAAGGATGGAACAGTTCTCTGTGATCACTGCATATTTGATAAAAGTTCCTCCTACATCGATTGCCAGATAATTCATCGTGTCACCTCTTTTTTGTGGATTTTTTCTTTATTGTAGATGATGTTTCCCTCTCCACCGTCCAGACGCACAAAGCATTCACTTGCTTTCTTCGCCACAAAAGCCTGCTGGCCCATGAAATCAAACGGTACATCATCGGTGTTTCCCTTCATGATGTCATCGCAGACATTTATCGCGCTGTTAATCATGTCTTTTGATGCCTTTATCACATGATGGCAGAGACAGGTGCTGTCAAAACGTCCTTCCAGTCTGTTCTGTACCTTGGTAAGATTCTCTCTGTATTCCTCAACAGTAAGGGAATCTCCGTCAAAAAGAAAGGTTGCATTGTTGCAGGCATCTCCAAGGATCAGGATTTTTTCTTCCGGTACCAGCATGACCATGCTTCCTGGTGTATGTCCGGGAAGTGCATACACTCCCACAGTTGTACCGCCCAGGTCAAAGCTGTCTCCATCTTTCAGATCTTTAAAATCCAATTCTGTCGGAGGAAGAAATGTATCCTCAAGTCCTTCCGGCATTTTTCCTCCAAGGCCTGCCATAACATAACCCTTACGGCCTTCTACGTCATTCATTCTCAGATACAGTTCTGCATCTGCATGGTTCATATAAATCTCACAGCCATCTGCAAATTCCGGTGCACCCATGGCATGATCGATATGACCATGTGTAAGCAATACGGTAAGTGGCTTATCGGTAAGTTTTTCCACGAATGCACGAAGATTTCCGGCACCTACACAGGTATCAATGAGAACGGATTTTTTTCTCCGCTTATAAGATACATGATCTCACCGGTAAGACTGATAACTGCTGTCATTCTGTCATTTAATTTTTCTGCTCTGTAAAAATCTGCCATCTTATTTCTCCTCCATATCCATCAGCTTGGATAATTCCGCGCTTAAGTTATCTACGATCTCTCTGGTGAAGCCCATATAGGACAGCTTTTCCAGACTCTGAAGGCTTTCATAAAAATAATCCTGATTTCCGGTGGAAAGGAAGTACATCAGCATCGGGGATACTCTCTCGATCACCTTCATTGCTTCCGGGTCATGCATCATATCCTTGAACATGGTTTTGTGATTATAACGCTGGCGCAGATCCTCTGTAGGACGATACTCATAATGATAGCTTCCTGCTGCCACTTCTGTAACCTCTCCCTCATAGAACGGAAGGCCGATCACTGCGCTGCATCCAAACGGTACCTGAATGTCTACACTTACATTTCCATCTTTGAGAACCTTCCAGGATACCTTGTATTCTCCGTATGCAGAATCGTAGGTCATGTTCATATATTTCAGTTTTCCGTTCATTAACGGTGTGATCAGTGCTTTCTTAAATCCAGGCTCCAGTGCCTTCAGTCCTGCCACGTCTCTGTAAAGATATTCTACGATCGCACCGTAGGAGTAATGATTCAGGGAATTCATCATGGTACCGCTTAAGTGTCCGTCATCCAGAACAGAGTTCCATCTTTCCCAGATGGTTGTTGCACCAAGATTAATGCAGTGCATCCATCCCGGATACTCCTCCTGCATCAGGAAGTAGAACGCATCCTCCTCGAAGCCGTTTTCTGCCAGAACTCTGCAAAGGATCGGCGCACCGGTAAATCCGCCTTTTAATTTATAACAGTCTTTATAAAATCTTGCTTTCAGGCCTGCCACAACAGCCTCTTTATCTCTGTAGATTCCGGAATACAGAGCTACAATATATCCGGTCTGGGAATCAATGGCCAGACGTCCTGTTTCTGTAAAATACTCACGGATGATCGCATCTTTGATCTTCTCATAGAGATCTTTATAGTAAGCTTCATCCTCTTTATATCCCAGGATCTCTGCTGCCGTTGCAGTCTTCTGTACAGACATTGCATAATAGTTGGAGCCGATATAGTAGGCATCTGTTCCGCCTTCCATACTCTGCTCTGTTCTTCCGTCAAGAGCCAGCCAGTCACCAAGCTGGTTTCCGAAATCATAAAGATATTTCTGTCCTCTTGCCTTGTCTTCTTTCGTGATCTTGTCTACCCAGTCTTTCATCATCGGGTAATTTTCTCTCAGAGTTTCCACATTTCCGGAATGCTCATAAACCACCATCGGCAGGATTGTCGCAATGTCTCCCCACACGCTGGAAAAGATCGGCCCGTTTGGATCCAGCACCGGAATTACGCCAGGAAGAATTCCATCATATTTTACCTGCTCGTTTCTTAAATCATGCAGGAATTTATGATAAAAAGCAGTGGTATCCATATTGAAGCTGGCAGTTCCTGAGAACACCTGTGCATCTCCGGTCCATCCCAGTCTTTCATCTCTCTGTGGGCAGTCTGTCGGAAAATCTATAAAGTTTGATTTCTGACCCCACAGTGCATTCAGGAACAGTCTGTTCACGCCCTGATGTCCGGTCTCAATGTATCCGGTTCTGTCCATCTTTGAGTAAAGGGCTTTCCTGTAAAATCTTCTTCCTTTGCCTCTCCCGGCCATCCTGTTACACGTACATAACGGAATCCGAAGTATGTGAAAGAAGGACGAACCAGCTCGTCTCTGCCATCGGATACATATACAAACTGTGATTTTGCAGAGCGGTAATTTTCATTATAAAAATTGCCATCCTGAAGAATCTCGCCATGATCAAATACAATTCTTGTTCCTTCCAGCAGATGGTTTCGAAATGTTACATATCCAGCAAAATTCTGTCCGAAATCCAGTACTGTTTCGCCAAGCGGTGTATAGATCACTTCTTTTACCGGCATATCCTCCATCTCCATTACAGGAAGGCTGTATCTTGCAACCTAGCTTTCCTTCTGCCTCTGTGAGAACTGCCTTTTTCGGTAAGTTTTCTTTCTCCTTCCATAAAAGATGGTTGATGATCTCTCCATCGTAGATTCCGTCATCTTCCACATCAGAGCCAATGTACTCCCATGTCTCATCCGTTCCGATCACCTGAACCTCTCCATCCTCATATACAAGACGAAGTTCTGCGATCAGTTTAAATTCATCTCCGAAATTGTTGCTCTGGTTATTCAGTCCGAATTTCCCCTTGAACCAGCCATTTCCAAGAGATACTCTAAGCTCGTTCTGCTCTTTTACATCCTCTGTGATATCAAAAGTAATGTACTGCTCTTCATCATGATAATTGCTGTAATATGGTGTAAGAACTTCATCTCCGACTTTTTTCCGTTTAATTCTGCTGTAAAAAGTCCAAGTCCACAGATATAAAGTCTTGCAGAAGCCAGACCCTTCTTCGCTTCAAAGCTCTTCACAAACAGCGGATGGAAAGTATCTTCTTTCTCTGTTGTGATCCATTTTCCAACCCACGGCTCTTCCATTTTTCCGGTCTCAAAATATGCCGGTTCTGAACAGCAGTTTCGCCCTTATCATCTGTAACGGTAACTTTCACATAATATCTTGTGTGTGCGTTCTGCTGAAACTCCAGTTTTTCTGCTGCACTGTTCAGTTCTTTTCCTTCTTTTACACAAAGAACTTCTTCGAAGCTTTCTGTCAATGACACTTCGATTTTTACATTCTGCTGCTCTTTTCCGGAAGCTTCACGAACCTTCCATGATATACATACAGTTCCAAAATCAAAGCCTGTTGGATTTTC
>ENA-OUNH01000113-OUNH01000113.1-human-gut-metagenome-genome-assembly--contig:-NODE-113-length-30047-cov-3.399164_pt1 | contig 30047 bp, 32 predicted proteins | sample MGYA00242806_ERZ504814 | MGnify/ENA primary metagenome ERZ504814 (study PRJEB26092, sample SAMD00036389) | human gut metagenome | host: Homo sapiens | study: EMG produced TPA metagenomics assembly of...
TAGAAAAAAGTATCGCAGCCGCCCTCTCCGTCTTGGCGGGGCTTGCCCTGACTGGGTGCAGTTTTCAGGATTTTATGCTCTACCTTTACGGCGGTGACGGCTTTGTCAAAAACGAGGAGCCGGACTATGCCAGCTGTGACGGTGACAACGGTGTGACCATCGTCTACGATCAGAACCAGTGGGAGCAGCCTGTCATGGCACAGGCGGACACCCTCTCACTGACGGCCGGCAACCAGCTCAGCTACACGGTCGTGCTGCTGCAGATGACCGACACCTACACGGATTTTCTTGCCCAGTCAGGACAGGAGCTGGAGGAGACGACCGGCACGGTCCGCTATGACATCGACTTTACCGTGCCCGATGCCGCTGTATCGGCGGTGCGCTATGACTGCGGCAGCTACCAGACGATCTTTGCCCAGATCGACTACGACTGCGGCGAGACGATCTATGTCACGGCCGCTGCCCGCACGCAGGATTATGAGCCGATCCTGACGCTGCTGCAGAATGTCTGGCCGACCGGCCATGCGCCGCAGTCCGCCCAGCAGGCGGACACCTCGGTCAAGGCCGTCACCGAGGAGGATGTCAGCGGCGGGCGCACCAAGAGTCTGGCATAACTCCCTCTGAAAAAACAGAGCGGCGCTCCCGCAGTGGGAACGCCGCTTTGCCGCCCGCAGGGCGCGTGTCAGCGGATAAAATTTGTCCGCTTGTCGTTTTCTGCAACAGGTGCCTCAATTCCGGCAGTCTTGCCGGCTTCGATGCAGCGCAGTATCCACGCCATGTTGCGGCCCAGATTGCGCATGATCTGCATACCTTCCGCATCGGCGGCTGCCTCCTCGGCTTTGCCGCCGTGGACCATCGGCCAGTAGGTCGAGCTGATGAGCGGCATCTCAAAGAACTGCGGTACCTTTTCCATGGCCTCCAGCGCCGTGGTCGTACCGGCGCGGCGGGCGCTGGTCACAACAGCGGCGGGCTTGTGGCGCAGGTATCTGCCGCCGCTGATGGCCAGCCGGTGCATAAAGCCCAGCATACTGGCTGCCGCCGTGGCATAGTGGACCGGCGCACCGAACACAATGCCGTCAGCCTTCTCGACCAGCGGCAGCACCTCGGCTACCGGCCCGCCAAAGACGCATTTGCCGGCCTTGCCGCAGCCGCCGCAGCCTACACAGCCGCCCACCGGGGCAGACCCGATGTGGAAGATCGTGGTCTCGATGCCGGCCTCATTCAGCGTTTTGGCCATCTCGACCAGCGCCGCGTTTGTGCAGCCGTCCTTGTGCGGGCTGCCGTTGATAAGTAGCACATTCATAGCAATACCTCCGTCCTTTGCTCTGTATGTATAGTATAGCACACCGCGCAAGCCTGTGCAAAGAAAGGTCGTAACCATGCCCACTACCTGCCTGAACTACGATAAAAAGTGCGGCGGCTGTCCGCTGCTTGCACTGCCCTACCGGGAACAACTGAACCAAAAACAGGCCCGTCTGCAGGGCTGCTGGGCGGTTTGCCCCGTCCGGGCTGTGCAGGGCATGGCCGAGCCGTACCATTACCGCAACAAGGCCATCGCCAGCTTTGCCATGCAGCACGGCAGACTGGTCTGCGGCCTGTATGCCGAGGGCACGCACAGGGTCCTGCCGGGTGCCGACTGTCTGCTGCAGGAGGAGATCCTCAACAAGACCCTTGCCGCCGTGCTGGAGGCCGCCCGCGCCTGCCGCTGGACCGCCTATGACGAGGACCGCGGCACAGGGCTGCTGCGCCATACCGTGCTGCGCAGCAACGGGGACGGTAAGGTGCTGGTCACGCTGGTCACGCCCGGCGCAGACCTGCCCGGCAGCAAAAATTTCTGCGCCGCGCTGCGAAAAAGAGCGCCGTGGGTCGTCAGCATCGTGCAGAACATCAACCCACGCACAGCAGCGCCGTGTTGGGCAACCGCGAGAAACCGCTTTGGGGACCCGGCTTTGTGCTGGATACGCTGTGCGGGCTGCAGTTTGCAATCTCGTCCCGCAGCTTTTATCAGGTCAACCGCACCCAGACCGAGGTGCTGTACAAAAAGGCGCTTGAGCTTGCCAAACTGACCGGACGCGAGACGGTCGTAGATGCCTACTGCGGCATCGGCACGATCGGCCTGTGCGCCGCGCCCCATGCAAAGCAGGTCATCGGCGTCGAGCGCAACCCCGCCGCCGTCAGGGACGCCGCCGCCAACGCCCGCCGCAACAAGCTGGCCAACGCCCGCTTTGTCTGCGCCGATGCCACGGAATGGATGATGGCCGCCGCTGCGGAGGGACTGCACCCCGATGTGGTCTTTCTGGACCCGCCGCGCGCCGGCAGCACACCGGAGTGCATCGCCGCCGTAAATCGGATGAAGCCCAAGCGCATCGTCTATGTCAGCTGTGACCCCGAAACACTGGCACGCGATGTGGCCGCCTTCACCCGCCTCGGCTGGCGCGCCGCCAAATTCTGCCCGGTAGACCTGTTCCCGCAGACGCGGCATGTTGAGACGGTCGTACTTTTGTCCAAACTCAACACCAAGCAGCATATCGAGGTGGAGTTGAATCTGGACGAGCTGGATTTGACATCGGCGGAGAGTAAAGCCACCTATGATGAGATTAAAGCCTATGTGCTGGAAAAGCACGGCCTGAAGGTGTCCAGCCTGTATATCTCCCAGGTTAAGCGGAAGTACGGGCTAGATGTGGGGCAGAATTATAATCTGTCAAAGAAAGAAGACGCGAAAGTACCACAGTGCCCGCCGGAAAAGGAAGCTGCAATTATGGATGCACTAAAGCATTTTCAAATGATTTGATGGCAAGCCTGTCTTGCTCAAAGCAAAACGTGGTCTGGGATTCCAATATCCAGACCACGTTTTTGCCAATCAATATCTCACGATTTCGTGAATTTTATTTGTCTTTTAGCACAATATCCGTTATACTAGTAAATAGGAAAAAATCAGGAGGTGCGGGATGGCAATCAGTTACAATCGGCTGTGGAAACAGTTGATCGATCATGGTTTGAGCAAAACCGACATGATGCACCGTGCAAAAATCAGCACCAATGTTTTAGCACGATTAAGTAAAGGTGAGCCTGTCTCCATGGACAGCATGGAAAAAATCTGCACCATGCTGGGATGCAATATCGGAGACGTGATGGAATTTATCCCTGATACAGAAAACGGAGGAATAGATGCATGATTACAGGTGTGATTAAAAATAAAGTAGATAAAATCTGGACGGACATCTGGGCGGGCGGCATTACCAATCCTCTAACCGTCATCGAACAGCTGACCTATCTTATGTTTGTCCGCTCTCTGGACGAAAAAGAGCTGGAAACGGAAGAATTTGAGCATATGACTGGCGAGAAGATGGAGAAGATTTTCCCCCAGTCTGCCGTTGGACAGTCCATGCGCTGGAGTAAATTCAAGAACAACGATCCCCGCGATATTTTCAATGTAATTTCCCAGCGGGTCTTCCCTGCCATCAAAAACATGAAACATGGCCGCCTGCCGGACTTCACCGAGCAGGGGGAACTGGTGGAAATCGCCGACGATTTCAGCAGTGATGTGCAGAATGAGACGGCCTTTGCCCGGTACATGAGCGATGCGATGTTCCTGATTCCTACGCCGCAGGTGTTGCAAAAAATCATCACAGGGTTGGATGACCTGTATGAGCATGACATTGCCGATTTGGATATGCAGGGCGACTTGTACGAGTACATGCTGGGCAAACTGGCTACCGCTGGGCAGAACGGCCAGTTTCGCACTCCCAAGCACATCCGGGAAATGATGGTGGAGTTGTTGCAACCCACCCCGAACGACACCATCTGCGACCCGGCCTGCGGCACGGCAGGCTTTCTGGTCTCCGCCGCGGAGTACATTCGCAACCACTACGAGGATACCATGACTTCCGAGCAGTGGGAGCACTTTGCTGGGGACGCCTTCACCGGCTTTGACACAGACCGCACCATGCTGCGCATTTCTGCGATGAACCTGATGCTGCACTCCATCAGCCACCCGGAGATCGACTACAAGGACAGTGTTTCCAAGCAGAATCAGATCAGCGATAAGTTTACCATGTGTCTGGCAAATCCGCCTTTCAAGGGCACCGTGGACGCGGAAAGCATCAACGACAACCTGAAAGCCGTGACCAACACCAAAAAGACCGAGCTGTTGTTTCTGGCGCTGTTCCTGCGGATGCTGAGAAAGGGTGGTCAGTGCGCCTGCATCGTACCGGACGGTGTGCTGTTCGGCTCCTCCAAGGCGCACAAAGGCTAGTTCGCAAAGAACTGGTAGATAACCATCAGCTGCGCGCAGTGATCTCTATGCCCTCCGGTGTGTTCAAACCCTATGCGGGAGTTTCCACGGCAGTGTTGGTGTTCACCAAGACAGGCGCAGGCGGCACCGAAAATGTGTGGTTCTATGATATGAAGTCCGATGGCTTTTCCTTGGACGATAAGCGCAGCGAGGTGGAGGAGAATGACATCCCCGACATCATCGAGCGGTTCCACCATCTGGACCAGGAAGCTGACCGCAAGCGCACGGAGCAGAGCTTTTTTGTGCCGAAACAGGAAATTGCGGACAATGACTATGACTTATCCATCAACAAGTACAAAAAGGTGGAGTATGTGCCGGTGGAGTACCCCTCTACCACAGAACTGATGGCAGACCTGCATGAGCTGGAACTGGAGATTACCGCAGGGCTGGCGGAATTGGAGGAGATGCTATGATGGCGAGGTTAGAAGAAATTTGTGCGATAAATATGGGACAGTCTCCGGATTCTTCCACATACAACGAAGATGGTAACGGCCTTCCGTTTTTTCAGGGAAATGCAGATTTTGGAGAGATTTATCCTGCGGTTCGTATGTGGTGCTCTGAGCCAACCAAAATAGCACGGGAAAAAGATATTTTAATCTCTGTTCGTGCACCAATTGGCGCGTTGAATATCGCAAATTGTGAATGCTGTATAGGCCGAGGGTTAGCTGCTTTAACGGTAAACGAGGATATTTGTGCTCAGGAATATTTATGGCATGCGTTATCAGGTAAGGCTGACGAACTAAATTCCAAAGGTACTGGAAGTACATTCAAGGCCATCAATAAAAAACACTTTCTGAAACAGAAATTCCCCTTCCACCCATTGACGAACAGCGCAAAATCGCGGCGATTCTGGACAAAGTGAGCGACCTGATTGCGAAACGTCAACAGCAGCTGGATAAGCTGGATGAAGCGGTCAAGGCAAGGTTTGTGGAGATATTTGGGGATTGCTATACCAATCCGCACAATCTTCCAATAGAAAAATGGAACAATATTTTTTCTACAACAACAGGAAAATTAGATTCAAATGCAGCTGTAGAGAACGGCAAATATCCTTTTTTACATGCTCTAAAGAAACATTAAGAATTAATACATATGCATTTGACCAAGAAGCGCTATTACTTGCTGGCAACAATGCTGCTGGAAAATATGATGTCAAATATTACTGCGGAAAATTTAATGCCTACCAACGTACATATGTTCTTTCTTTGAAACACGATTGGTCTTATGCCTTATTCCGGTTTCAGCTAGAAGATAAGTTAGGATATTTGGAGCAACAGTCTTTAGGAGGGCTTACAAAATACCTTACACTTAAGATATTGAATGAACTTGAATTTATTGTTCCACCAAAAGAAGAACAAGACAAGTTTGCTGCCTTTGTTGACCAAATTGAAAAACAAAACCACCGTCAGCCACAGCCTTGAAAAGTTGGAAACGTTGAAAAAGGCACTGATGCAGGAATACTTTAGGTGAGGTAATAAAATGGAAGAATATAAATTAACACTGGGGATGGAGCCCACAGACGATTATAAAAAAGCAAAGCAGGATTTGATTCAGGCAATGAGATCAATTCAAAAATTATCCCCTCAACAGCAGCAAATGTTGGCAGAGGAGTTATTTGGAGCAGCAAATGTTATGGTTTTGAGTCAAATACTACGCCAGTATCTGAGGTGAATATAAAGTATGTTAGAGTTTATAAAAGATAACTGGGCAAACATTTTGCTTATTATCGTAGGTAGCTTTGCCCTTGCAACTTACATATTGCAGGAACGGAAGAAAAAGATTGATGCAGCTTCTCTTATCGTCCTTCAAATCGATGAATTCCAGGAGCGATTAAGGGAAATCTCTACGTTCATTGTTGACGGACAATTAAACGAAACGGCGTTCTATGAATCACTACCCTTGATGGATACGGATTATTGGAACAAGTACAAACATTACTTTGTCCGAAAAATGGACGCGACCAGCTATACAGCACTGAATCAACTATATGAGTATGTGTCAGAGATTCAGGAACAGCAGATGCTCATGAAGGCTTTCCAAAAGAATTCCTTTCAGATAACACAAAATGTTTTGGCAAATATAGAATCGCAGTTTATTGTGGCCGATCTTAATAATGCTTGTACCGGAGTTACAGCGCAAAATATCACTTCTGCTATGGGAAATATGATTCCGCAAGGCGTTTCGGAAGCAGATCGAAATACGCTTAACGCAATGGTGCAACAAATAGCGGCACAGAATCCCAATTTTGATATGAATCGTTTTTGGAGCCTCTATAATCAGCAAAGAAATTGGACGAAGTCTATCATTAACCAAGGGGCATTAACTTCTTATACCCCTGTCCAAATTCGTATAAGTTTAGAGAAAATGCTAAAGAAATATTCGATGCTTGAAATTAGCGGAACAGAAGGCTATCAAATGCTCAAAAAGACTTCTAAACAAAAGTTTTAAGCAAGTGAGAGGTCTATTATGGAAGAAGATGTTACAAAGATATATGAGGAATATTCGGAGGAACTTCTGTTTTGCAAATATTTTATAGCTGAAAAGTTAAAACATCATGCTGAGATGGTAGATGTGGAGAAAACATTCTCAAAAAATGTCTCCAGGAACGGTTTCAAATGCTAGAATTTGTTACCGGCTTTATTGCTTGGGCTAATCATCAAAGCCCACAATGTGACATCATCGTATGTAGGAAAAATTTTTATAGACGTCAACTAGCCGGAGACATTTTCCTGGTTGAACCAAATGATTGCATAATGGTTATAGAAGTCAAAGGAAATGCGACCTTGGATGATTTAACAGAAACGATTGAAAAAAATAAATTTTTCCAATTGCATGATGAAACAAAACATATAAAATTAGCGATGTTTGCTTTTAAAACTCGTATTGGAAAACAACGATTGTATAAAGAGTTCGGTTATAAATATGACAGAAGTACAAAAGGATATATCCAGGAACGGCTTCCAGAAGAAAAGACATTAGACTATTTTGTATGCTTACATAGAGAGAGCCTAACTAGCTCAGCACGGGATAAACAAGTATTCTTCTTGAAAGATGGGCAAGATCGGCAGTTCTATGTACTAGATAACCATTTTCCAATAATGCAGAATTTTTCGAGGCTAATACAAAGCTTGCAGAATTAGGGCTAGATAAAATGATGATTTCTTGATCGATTTTAGTGCTGAGACCGCGATGCTGAGAAGATTTGAATATAGGAAATATTGGTGGGAGCAACATTGTCATGGAATATACAGAGGTTTTAGACAAGCAAATCACGAGAAAACAACATTATGTCCCCAAGGCTTACTTAAAAAACTTTTCTGTGAGTAATCAAAAATCAGAACAAGGTTATGTTGTTTTTGCTAATGATGAAAATACAAAAATGGTTTCAATCGACAATATTTGCTGTCGTTCTTACCTATATGATCAAATTGCAATTGATCCAGATAGCAAAACTCATGTTTTTGCAGCACCAAATGAGATCGAGAACAGTTTTATCGCACTGGAAGGCGAATACGCAACAATTATCTCAAAGATAAAAAATGCTTTACGAGATTCAGATGAATTTGAGTTGGCGCGGGTGGAAATTGATAAACTAAGGCAATTTATGTCATCACTACTGTTTAGGAACCCTGTTTTTGTACATCTGTCAAATTATATTATTGATACACAATACAAAAACGATCCGCAGCATATTAAACATGTAAAGGACATTTTTCCTGATGTGCCGCAAAATGTTTACCTGTCCATGCTGGCAAACGAGTTTTTGAAGATGAACATTGCTCCGGATGTTGGCTTGTTTCCTCGGGCTTTGGCTGAGACAATGAAGGAATCGCAACTGTGTATTTTTAAAGCCAAAGGTTCCGTATTTGTTACAAGCGATATGCCGGTAGTCAATATTTACGGTGAAAAAGATGGTATAGAATATGACTTGCTTGGTATGCCAATTACGCCAGAATTATTTTTGGCGTTTGTCGATACTGTTCAGCGCGTTCCCAGAATAATCATAATTGATGACAACAGTGTAAAGCGCATGAACAGCAAGCAGATAAATAAAGATCTGTTAATTTCTAACCGTATAGACTTATTATCGTATATTGATTTTTCAATAGATGCCGAAAAAGAAGATGATGAACAGGTTTACCAACTACTTCATACAGATAAGGAAACCGCGTTGAAACAATATGAGGACATGATGAGTTCAAAAGAAATAAAATACTGGAGATGATGTGATGACTAACTTCTCCTTTCTCAAAGCCAAAACTGAATATGCCCTCTTCGCCCCCGCCTGCATGGAAGCTGAGAAAATTTATGTTTCTGCTCCTGCCATGTGTGCAGTAGGCTGCCGTAAGGCATTGGAGCTGGCAGTAAAATGGGTATATGCAGCGGACAAGTCCATGAAAATGCCCTACAAAGACAATCTGCAATCCCTCATTCACGAGCCAACTTTCCGCTTCGCTGTGGACTCCGACACTTGGGGCAAGATGCCTTTTATCATCAAGTTGGGCAATCTGGCGGTACATACCGAGCGCAGCGTTCAGCCAAGTGATGCGCTTGCTTCTCTGCGCGGTCTGTTTGAGTTTGTGCAGTGGATCGACTATTGCTATGGCGCGGACTATCAGGAGCGCACCTTCGACGAGAATCTTGTCCCCACCGGAAAGGTGGCGGTGGACACCCGGAAAATCAAGGAACAGGAAAGTCTACTGGACCAGAAAGATGCCGAGATCGAGGCGCTGCGCAAGCAAATCGAGCAGATGTCCACCCGATACACCGCCGAAAAGGAGCAGCATCAGAAGGAACGCACCTTCCAGCCGGAGGACCTCTCGGAATTCAAGACCCGCAAAATCTACATCGACGTGGACCTCAAACTGATGGGCTGGAAGTTCACCGGCCCAGATGCTGATGTACAGGAGGAGTATCGTGTGGAGGATATGGCCGGGATGCCAGGTCAGCCTGGCTTCTGCGACTATGTGCTGTTTGGAAAGGACGGCCTGCCCCTGGCGGTGGTGGAAGCCAAGCGCACCAGCAAGGACCCAAACATTGGACGCAAACAAGCGGTTTTGTATGCGGATTGTCTGGAACGGAAATTTGGCCGCCGCCCCATGATGTTCACCACCAATGGCTTTGAAACCTACTTCTGGGATGACCAGACCGCCCCGCAACGGAAAGTCAGTGGCATTTTCAGCAAGGATGACCTGCAAAAGCTGATGAACCGGCGCACCGAGCGGATGGATTTGATGGGCGTTTCCATTGATGACAAAATCACTGACCGGTATTACCAGAAGGAAGCCATCCGAGCGGTGTGCGAACAGATTACGCAGGGGTTCCGCAAGCATCTGCTGGTGATGGCCACCGGCACCGGCAAAACCAGAACCGCGTCCAGCCTGACCGATGTGCTCAGCCGAGGCAAATGGGTGACCAACATTCTGTTTCTGGCCGACCGCACCGCGCTGGTGAAGCAGGCAAAGGACGATTTCAAGAACTATCTGCCGGATATGTCCCTGTGCAACCTCTGCTCCAACAAGGACGACCGGAACGCCCGCATTGTGTTCTCCACCTATCCGACCATTCTCAACGCCATTGATGACACCAAGTCCAAGGACGGGCGGCAGCTGTTTACTCCGGCGCACTTCGACCTGATTATCATTGACGAAAGCCACCGGAGCATCTTCAAAAAGTACCGGGCCATCTTTGAATATTTTGACGCCTTCATGGTGGGTCTGACCGCCACGCCGAAGACCGATGTGGATCGGAACACCTACGACTTTTTCGAGATGGAACACGGCGTGCCCACCTATGCCTATGATTATGAAACGGCGGTGCACCAGGACCATGTGCTGGTTCCCTATTACAACTACGAGGTCAAGACCCGCTTTCTGGAAGAAGGCATCTCCTATGATGATTTGTCCGAAGAGGACAAAGAGCGATATGAGGATGATTTCATCGAAGACGGTCAGTTGCCAGACTTTATCCCCTCTGCTGCCCTCAATAAATTTGTGTTCAACGAAACCACCGTGGACATCGTACTGCAAGACCTGATGGACCGGGGTATCAAGGTGGCGGGCGGCGACCGTCTGGGGAAAACCATCCTGTTTGCCCAGAACAAACGCCACGCGGAGTTTATTCTGGAGCGGTTCAATAAGCTGTATCCCCAGTACCGGGGCAACTTCGCCCAGCGGGTCATTTGCGACGACGCCTATGCCCAGACCATCATTGATGATTTCAAGCAGCCGGAAAAAGAACCGCACATTGCCGTATCGGTGGACATGATGGACACCGGCATCGACGTGCCGGAATGCGTCAATCTGGTGTTTTTCAAAAAGGTTCGGTCAAAGGCAAAGTTCTGGCAGATGATTGGCCGCGGCACCCGGCTATGCAAAGGGCTGGCCTGCGTGGACCAGATTGACGGAACCTATACCGACAAGCGGCGCTTTCTGATTTTTGACTACTGCGGCAACTTCGAATACTTCCGGCAGCACAAAGAAGGCTACGAAACCAGAGAAACCAAAACGCTGTCGGAAAACATCTTCGGCAAACAAATCAAAATCGCCATGGCGCTGCAGGAAAACACCTTTGCCGGTGAGGATTATCAGGCATGGCGCAAGGAGATTGTCAACACCTGTCACAAGCAGGTGATGGCGCTCAACTCAGACCTGATTGCCGTAAAATTGCGGATGCAGTATGTGGAGAAATATAAAAAGCCGGAAGCCTTCGTGTCCATAAGCGAAGGTGACAAGGGCGAGTTGCTCACACAGATTGCACCTCTGCTACGCTCAGACGAGGCTGACGAGTTTGCAAAGCGGTTTGATAATTTCATGTATGGCCTAATTCTGGCACACATCGAGCAGATGCCCGCTTTCCAGTATGCAAAAAAGCAACTGTGCGACACCGCTTCCCTACTGGAGCGTAAGGCCAGCATTCCGCAGATCAAGGCAAAGTTGCCCATGCTTCAGGAGATTCACACCGATGCATTTTGGGACGCGAATGATATTTTGCTGTTTGAGCAGGTTCGGAAGGAGCTGCGGGAGCTGATTCGATTTTTAGATGAAGGTGGCGTAGCACAGAGGCAGATTGTCACCAAGCTGACTGACCCGATTATTGACAGTCAGGAGGCGTCCAGCTGGAAGCTGCCTATGACTTTGAAGACTACCGTGCCAAGGTCAATCGCTATGTGAACGAGCATGGAAATACGCTGGCCATATATAAGCTGACCCATGATATTCCGCTGGCTATGGGCGATTATCAGGAACTGGAGTGGGTGCTAACTAGCGAATTGGGCAGCAAAGAAGATTATGCCCGAGAGTTTGGCGACACACCCTTTGGCTTGCTCATTCGCAAGATCGCTAAGCTAGATCATGAAGCGGCTATGCAGGCGTTTTCCGCTTTTATCAATGACCAATCTCTGAATCAAAAGCAGATTGCTTTTGTAAACAAAATCATCAATCATATTGAGTTGAACGGATATATGGAAAATGTCGCAGAGCTGACCAAGCCACCGTTTGACAAGCCAATCAGTTTTATCAAATTGTTTGATGCAAAAACCAGAACCGCTTTGATGGAGACTATCAATCAGGTTCGAGAAAACGCGGTTCAAATTACAGCGTCATAAACAATGAACTAGGCACGGAAATTCACCCTTATTCTGGGTGGATTTTCGTGCCTGGTCTTTTCTGTTCGGGTATGGGGGCACCATTGTGATAGCCACTGCACGGACGGGCGAGGTGTCCAGAGGGGCAAAGCCCCTTTGGCTCTGGGTCATCCAATAGGGGCGAGTAGCATCCCTATTGGCAAAGGGAGTCTAGAGGGGAACAGCGTTCCCCTTGGCGGGAGGTTTCCAAAGGAGGGCAGTGCCTTCCTTGGCACACGACTTTCCCTCGGAAAGTCTAGTGTGTTATACCTTTGCTTCCGTCTGACGCGGGAAAGGGGTTGACGGTGTACTCTGCGGTGCGGCAGAGGGTGGCGGCAAACGCTTTTTCGCGGCAGTAGGACAGGCGGATTTTGTGATGTGAGCTACAGCACAAACGCAGGATTTTTGAGAAACAAAATCCGCCTGTCCGGAAAAGGAAGCAGAGGTATATAAAAGCCTTCGTCCCACCACAGCGCTGCCTTTGTTTCAACGTTTCTTCCGTTTTCCCTTGCCGTGGGTCATAGTCGTTTTCCCGCGCTGGCTGATGGGAGTTTTCAGGTGTTTGGACAGCTTCAGTACCTCGATCAAGTTGACAAATTGTTCCATTGTGATGGCATCGTAATCGATCCCTAATGTGGCAAGTAATGCTTTTGCTTTCTTTTCTTCCGAGCTTCCCTCAAAATTCATTGCCTCCCGTAACTGGTTCTGCATATTTTCTGCAAAGGAGACTTCATCCGCCGTCATGGTATCGGGGCGGTGTTCACTCCGAATATCACGAAGGATGCCTTTCAGGTCATCTGCAATCAGGCTTCCAAAATATTCATCTTCCCGAATCTGCGCCACTTCCAGCGTCCGCAGGTGCAGGTCATTTTCCTCGCCGCCATTTTTTATCAACGCCATCTGCCGGACGGCTTCCAGCACGGCGTTCATATCGTTGACGCGCATATCTGCGATCCGGTCAACGTAAATCTCGGCGTCCAGCATGAAACGCTGGAAATCCTTGTGGCAGATCAACTCCGACAGCAGCCGGTGGTTGAACTTGCCTGTTCTTAATATATCAATCGAAGCATCACTCAAATGCAGCTCATGCAGAGCTGTGTTTGGGTGATTTTTTTGTTTCCGTCCGCCCCATCAGATAGTCGCAGGAAACACCGTAATAGTCCGCCAGCAACAGAATGCTGTACGGGCTGATGTCCTTGCCGTTATCCGATTCATATTTGCCAAGTGCGGATTTCGAGATACTCACCTCGGCAGCAAGCTGCTCCAAGGTCAGCTTTCGCTCTACTCGTAAATCTTTCAACCGCTCTCCGATTGTCAGCTTGACTTGCATACAGCAGTCTCCTTTTCCATTTTTCTGTATTATATCATGCTTTTCCGTTTTGTGTCTCAAAGCGTGGAAAATTTCAACTTCCACCCCACTTTTCCTACCTCTCGGATATACGGGAAACAGCCTGTTTTCTTACTAAAATTTAGACATAAACCACGCAGTACCTTGAAAATTTCATGATCGTCCGATGAAAATATGTCTTCCGGAGAAGTACCGCATTCCGCGTACCAAGGAAGAGTCAACGCCGGGGTAAGGACTCGGGTAGGAACGGCATTGGGCAGAACGGCGAAGTTCAATTATTTTATAGGAGGAAACAGGTATGGATTTATTTACACAAATCAAGATGGCAGTTTCCGTGAAAGAGGCTGCCGAATACTACGGATTGGAAGTAAACCGTGGCAACATGGTCTGCTGTCCCTTCCACAATGACCGTACACCCAGCATGAAGCTGAACGAGGATTACTTCTACTGCTTCGGGTGCGGAGCCCACGGCGATGTGATCGACCTTGTGGCAAGGCTGTTCAACCTGAGCAGCTATGATGCGGCGAAGAAGCTGGCGTATGACTTTGGGATCGACCCGGACAAGCCCCCGGCCGCGGCAGCGCTGCGGAAGCCGAAATATCCGCTGGCAAAGGCGTTCCAGAAAGAGGAACTACATTGTCAGCGGATATTGTACGATTATCTGCATCTTTTGGAGCGTTGGAAGATGCAGTACGCACCCAAAACGCCGGAGGATACTCTTGATGACCGCTTTGTGGAAGCCTGCCAGATGCTCGATTATATCGAGGATCTGACAGATATTTTAACCTTTGCGGAGTTGGAGGGTCGCGTTAAAACCGTGGATATGCTTCAAAAGGACGGCATGATCGACCGACTGGAAGAACGCCTGAAACGGACGGAAAAGGAGGTGGATGCCCGTGACGAAACGGAAATCAGCTAATTTAGACGCGCTCATCTGGTTTGACGGCACAAATATCAATGAGGCGCTGTTCTGTGATGAATTTCTGAGCAGCCGGAAAATCATCTTTGCCGATGGTGCTTTCTTTACACCGGACGGCAGAGTGACCGACGATCTGCCGCTCCGGGGCGAAATCTATGAGGAACTGAAATGCTGCGCCGTGAACAATATTCCCCGCAAGATCACCAACATTCTGGAAGTGATGAAGCTGGCGGCTCATATAGGGGACTTTGTACCAGAGACAGATAGAATCCATCTGGCAAACGGTACTTTGAAGCTGGACGGCAGCTTCACCGAGGGCAGACCGAATATTGTGCGGAGCAGACTGCCGGTGGCATATCACCCTGACGCACCGGCTCCCGTCCGGTGGCTTTCTTTTCTGGATGGGCTTCTCTATACAGAGGACATTCCCACCTTGCAGGAGTTTATTGGCTATTGCCTGATTCCCAGCAACAAGGGACAGCGCATGATGGTGATTAAGGGAAGCGGCGGCGAAGGAAAATCGCAGATCGGTGCTGTGCTGGGTGCGCTTCTCGGCAGCAACATGAAGGATGGCAGCATCGGCAAAATTTCTGAAAACCGCTTTGCCCGCGCCGACCTGGAACACATTCTGCTGTGTGTCGATGATGATATGCGGATGGAAGCATTGCGGCAGACCAACTACGTCAAGTCCATCGTGACCGCCCAAGGTAAAATGGATTTGGAACGCAAAGGCAAGCAGAGTTATCAGGGCTGGATGTTTGCCCGCCTGCTGGCGTTCTCTAACGGCGATCTGCAAGCACTCTATGACCGAAGCGACGGCTTTTACCGCCGCCAGCTTGTGCTGACCACCAAGGAAAAGCCTGCGGGACGGGTAGATGATCCTGACCTTGCCGAAAAAATGAAAGCGGAGGTCGAGGGTATCTTCCTGTGGGCGTTTGAGGGCTTACAGCGGCTTGTTGCCAACAACTTCAAGTTCACGGAGAGCCAGCGCACACGGGATAATCGGGAGGCAGTCAGGCGGGATAACAACAACGTCTTTGATTTTCTGGAATCCGAGGGCTATATCCGGCTGAAAGCAGACTGCACCATCAGCTCTAAAGACTTGTACGAAATTTACCGGATGTGGTGCGAGGAAAACAATCTGACACCGCTAAAGCGCCGCAGTTTCAGCGACAGTGTGATTGCCAGCCAGACCAAGTATAATCTGGAATACTGCAACAAGATCACTAACGCTGCCGGACGGCGCGTATGGGGGTTCTTCGGCATTGAGGCGGTTGCCAGACCCAATATAAACGGGTTTTCTGATGTTTCAGAGCGTACGTACGTACCGGAGGGATGGCAGGATTGATTTTGCCGCCGCGCCGTGTACGTATGTACGCAGCGTTTACACCAAAATGCTGCTATACTGAAAAATTCTGACCAGCAGAGCCTATATTTTCGAGCATAAATCAGGCCAAGTGAAATCCGCAAAGTATTTGCCTGATGGCAGAAATGGTTTCACGGAATCGCGCTGCTCGGAACAGCAAAGCAGATGCGCGGAAATATGAGAAATCACACGGTTTAGAGCAAAGCCACACGGAACAGAAAAGTCGATAGGTGTTACCTGTGAACAGGACATCATAACGGCGATTCTGAGCGGATTTGATGGCAACAGAATTTTTCACGAGGCAGCGAAGTGGATATGCCGGAGGTCGTACCGGCTTCGCTTTTTCATTATCTAATTATGGAGGGGATTTGAATATGAGTGTACGCAATGAGATCAAGGCGCAGATCGTTCGCGCCGGTTTTACCATGCAGGAGGTTGTTGACCTGTTACATGATGAATATGGCTGGTCGGACAGCGTTTCCAATTTGTCCGCCAAGTTGCAGCGGGAGAGCATCCGCTACAAGGAGGTCGTGGAGCTGGCCGACGTGCTGGACTGTGACATCGTGTGGGTAAAGCGAGGGGCGCGCCGATGAAAGCACAGTACGCCATTCTCCGCTTTGCCAAGTACAAGGGGCCGGAGATCGGGCACATCGAGTCCCACAACGAGCGCACCAAGGAGAAATACGCCAGCAATCCCGACGTGGACACGTCCCGCAGCCACTTGAATTTTCACCTGATTACGCCGGAACAAAAATACCGGGCAGAGGCAGAGCGACAGATCAAGGACGCTGGCTGCCGTACACGCTCGGACAGCGTGCGCGTGGTGGAAGCACTTGTAACCGCAACGCCAGAGTTCTTCAAAGGAAAGAAGAAAGACGAGATCAAAGCCTATTTTCAGGAGGCGTTGGACTTCATCAAGCAAAACCAGAATCCAGAAACAATTATATCCGCCGTGGTGCATATGGACGAGAAAACGCCCCATATGCACCTTTCTTTTGTCCCGCTGACAGAGGATGGGCGGCTCAGCGCCAAAGAGATTGTCGGCAACAAGAAAAAATTGACGCAGTGGCAGGATCGTTTCTGGGAGCACATGGTGAATAAATATCCCAATCTGGAGCGTGGCGAGAGTGCCAGCAAGACCGGGCGTAACCATATTCCGCCAAGGGTGTTCAAGGAGATGACTCGCCTGACCAAGCAGAAGGCCAAGCTGGAAGAATTGCTTGCAGGTGTCAATGCGTTCAATGCCAAGGGAAAAGCAGCAGAAATCGGCGCTTTCTTGGACAAGTATATCCCGGCTATGGAGCAGATGCACACGACGCTGAAAAAGTACAATACGGCGTTTACCGCCACGATTGCCGAGAACAAAAAGCTGAAAAAGAAAGCGGAGCAGTTGGCGCAGTCGCTGGACAAGGCTACGCAGGAAAGCACCTTGAAAAAGCTGGCCGACGCCAAGCTGCACCGGGATTATGAGGATGCCGTCGCCGTGCTGGATCGTATTCCAAAGGAAGTGCTGGCGGCATATACGCACAGAACGGAGAAAGAGAGGGAAACTGCCTATGGTAGATGAATGGAGCGGCTTCGCCGCTTTGCTGGCAAATTTGATTGAGAAGTATGCCGCAGTTCTGGATCTTGACGTGTTGCCCGATCTCGTCATAGAGGAAGCCGTGCCTGAAAAAGATGAGTCCAATAAGAATATTCACGAAAACGATATTGAACCAGCGAAAGCGGCATGATATAATTATCATGAAATAACTGTCCAAACCGCCATTGCAGGAGCTTTTGCTCCTGCAATGGCAGAAAACGAGGTGAAGCGACCATGGAACGCTGGGAGAATGAGCAGAACAATTCTGAAATGATGATTTATACCACAGAGGATGGCTTGACAAAGATCGAAACGACCTTTGATGGCGATACGGTTTGGCTGTCCATTGACCAGATGGCGGAGCTGTTTCAGCGCGACAAATCTACCATTTCCAGACATGTCAAGAACATTTTCACTGAGGGCGAATTGAAGAGAGAAGAAGTTGTTGCAAATTTTGCAACAACTGCCGCTGACGGCAAAACCTATCAGGTGGATTACTATAATCTCGATGTCATCATTTCCGTTGGCTACCGTGTGAAATCCCAGCGCGGCGTGCAGTTCCGCATCTGGGCAACGGGAATTTTGAAGGAGTATATGCGAAAAGGCTTCGCGCTGAATGATGAGCGCCTGAAAAATCTGGGCGGCGGCGGATACTTCAAGGAGCTGCTGGAGCGTATCCGCGATATCCGCGCTTCCGAAAAGGTATTTTACCGTCAGGTGCTTGAAATCTACGCCACCAGTATTGACTATGACCCCAAGGCGGAAATCTCCATTCAGTTTTTCAAGAAAGTCCAAAATAAAATTCATTATGCCATTCATGGGCAAACAGCGGCGGAGGTCATCTACACACGCGCCGATGCGGAGAAAGAATTTATGGGCTTGACCACCTTTGCGGGCAGTCAGCCCACGCTGAAAGAGGCGGTAGTTGCCAAGAACTATCTGAACGAGAAAGAGCTTCGTGCTATGGGGCAGCTCGTGTCCGGCTATCTGGATTTTGCGGAACGACAGGCGGAGCGGGAGCAGGCAATGACCATGCAGGACTGGGCAGAGCATCTTGATCGGATTCTGACCATGAGTGGAGAGCAGCTGCTGATTGGCAATGGAAGCGTCAGCCATAAGCAGGCTATCGACAAAGCAACCGGCGAGTACAGAAAATACAAAGCCCGTACTCTCAGCGAAGTTGAGCGCGATTATCTGGATTCCATCAAGCTGTTGGAGCAGAAAACAGATAAAAAGTAAGCCGGGGCGGAGAAGATATGATGAAAAAGGAAAGATAAAAGTCTATATCTATACTCGCGTGTCCACTGCTATACAGATTGACGGATATTCTCTGGATGCACAGAAATCCAGAATGAAAGCCTATGCCGAGTTCAATGACTATGAGATTGTCGGTGAGTATGAGGATGCCGGTAAATCCGGAAAGTCCATTGAAGGGCGTGTAGAATTTAACCGCATGATGGAGGATATCAAGTCCGGTAAAGACAGCGTGTCCTATGTACTGGTGTTCAAGCTCTCGCGTTTCGGCAGAAATGCGGCAGATGTGCTGTCCACCTTGCAGGTTATGCAGGATTTTGGCGTCAACCTGATTTGCGTGGAGGACGGGATCGACTCATCTAAGGATGCGGGAAAGCTGATGATTTCCGTTCTTTCGGCTGTGGCTGAAATTGAGCGTGAAAATATTCGTGTGCAGACAATGGAGGGCAGAATCCAGAAAGCCCGTGAAGGAAAATGGAATGGCGGCTTTGCGCCTTATGGCTACAAGCTGGAAAAGGGACAACTTTTCATCAATGAGGAAGAAGCAGCGGCAATCCGCGTGATTTTTGACCAGTATGTGCATACGGATACCGGCGCAAACGGCCTTGCAAAATACCTTGCAACCCACGGGATTCGCAAAATCCAAAGGCAAACGGAAAAAATCCCTTATTCGATGCGGCGCTGATCCGCAGGATTCTGAAAAATCCGGTATACTGCGGGAAAATCGCCTATGGCAGACGTCGAACGGAGAAGGTGCATGGCACCCGAAATGATTACCGGCTGGTAGAACAAGACTATTATCTGCTGGTAGATGGTCTGCATGAGGGAATCGTCTCCGAAGGACTATGGCACGAGGCGCAGGTCAAGCTGCTGGCACAAGCGGAGAAATACGAACACGTCAACAGGGGCAAGGATACAAAAATACATCTGCTGTCCGGTATTGTGAAATGCCCGGTCTGCGGCGTAGGAATGTATGGAAACAAAAGCATCAAACATAAGGCGGACGGCTCAAAATACAAGGATTTTTATTACTATGGCTGTAAGCACCGTGCGATGACGCGCGGTCATAAATGCGACTTCAAGAAGCAGATCAATGAAGAACTGCTGGACAGCGCCGTTGCGGAGGTCATTGTAAAGCGGGTAAGCAATCCGAAATTTGCCGCCATGATGCAGGAAAAGATCAGCATGAAGGTGGATACCTCTGCCATTGAGCAGGAGATCGCGGCGCATGAAAAGCAGCTTCGCCAGAGTTATTCCGTAAAAGTGCGGCTGATGGATGAAATTGATTCCCTCGACCCGGACGATAAGCACTACATCAAACGCAAAGCAGACCTTGATGACCGGCTTTACAAGATGTATGATAAGATCGAGGATACAGAAAACCAGCTCGTTGCCGCTAGAGCCAAGAAGATGGCGATTGAGGCGGAAAAGCTGACGGGCGACAACATCTACAAGGTGCTGATTTTCTTTGATAAGCTCTATTCCGTCATGGACGATCAGGAAAAACGGCAGCTCATGGAATCGCTGCTATCCGAAGTCCAAATCTATGAGGAACGGCAGCCTAACGGCCAGTGGCTCAAGTCCATCATGTTCAAGCTCCCAATCATTACGGAAGATATGAACTTGAGTTTGGACAATGATGCACATATTGAGACGGTAGTGTTGATGTCAATGGTTAAGTAACAAAAGACTGAAAAACCTATAATAAAGGGATTCCCGAGCTTTATTCCAGAAATGGAATAGAGTTCGGGAATCTTTTGTTTATGTACTGACAATAGTTTCACATACTAGAATTATGCAAGGGGAGACTACAATGTTATTTTTCGGAGATTGAGACTAGAGAACTACTTTCTATTATAAATCACTATTGAATTCGTCTTTCGTGCAAATGTAAATTGCATTGTTTACAAACATGAGAATAACTTGCTCTGAGCTAAAATTCTCATCGACTCTTTTCTTCCTTGTAATTGTACTTTTAAATCCAGAACTAGGTATGCTGTGAATAATTTGAATTTCATTATCCGAAAATTCTTTAATGCAGTAGAAGTGGCATTTTTCTCGGGGGATTACAGTATAACTTAGAAGAATAATGTCACTTAACAATTCCTTTGAAAAGTTGTTTTTTATCGTGTTGGAATACTTTACTTTCATATACAAACCTCCTTGTAGTCGTAGATATTAGCTCTAGAAGCAGATATTATCAAGCACTGCCCACAAAATAATAACAATAAAAATTGTGGGCTACTTGTTAAAGCCACTGAAATGTGTTACAATTTTAGAAAACAGCGGGATGTTATATGAAACATAACTTCTCTAATAAATTAAGAAAGGAAGTATTACATGAATAATGCTGAAGACATGGTAAAGTGTTATGAAATGTTACGAACTGAGCTTAAAGTAAAAGATCTTGAAGCTGTCATGCGAGGTGATACATGGGAGCGTGCGATGAGGCTCATGGCTGATAAGATTAACTCAATTTCAGCGAGAGCAAATTCAGAGTCTGATGTTGCTACTCAGATTGATGCCGAAATCCTCGCTTTTTCTCATAATGTCTTAGAACCGAGCGGACGGAAGGGATTTGATCTGAAGAAGGAGCGTAAAGTTCAGATTGAAACTCAGGAGGCACCAGATACTGATGAGATTCAGAGATCTTCTGCAATTGGTACCATCGGAAAGAACGGACGAATTGATAGTAAGTATTCCTCTGTGGTTATCGAGTATAAGCAGAAAATTACTTACAAGAATAACGTGGACACAAATAAAAGCCCTTGCACAGGCAGTGGATTATTTGAATTCATTATTCAATGAAAATGCAGGTACTTATCTTGGAATCATCACAGATGGAACACGTTGTCAGTTTGTACTTTTTAATGAGCAGATTAAAGTGGCATATGATAAAGATCATTCAGATATTATCCTTTAACAGCGGTTTGCGACCTAAACGCCAAGATGGTTGATAGGATGATCAGATCCATAATAAATCTGCAGGTTAAGGCTCTGAATTCCGAGAATTTGATTGCTGATCTGGTTCACGATAAGCATGATGGAAAAACCATCGTAAACCATCTTACGATTGCTCTGTATAAGTCACTGGAGCAGATGGATAATGTCACCTTTGTTTCTTATGGTCAATGGATGAATAATTTTGGACTTTCTCATGATGATGCTTCAAAACAGAAAGCAATCGAAGAACGTAGAAAAGATCTTGCTGAGTTGATTGAGAGGGAGAAGATTGGTACTGATGAAGAGTATAAGATTCTCTTTTCACTTCAGACGGCGATTGCAATCATCGCAATGCTTATGGCCTATCGAGTTGTGATTCTTGTAAAAGGTCAGAGGCATGCATCTTTTCAGAGTCTGCTTGAAATGAAGATTGACCAGAAAAGAATAGAACTAGGGAAAATAGCGGAAGGAACTGTTTCGATGGAGTTAAATATTTATAACTTACTCGAAACAGGTTGTTTCTCTTGGCCATTTCATGAAACACATTGGACTGAAGAAATCAACAACTGTGTGAATGATATTATTGAGACATTGATGAGATATGAGACGATGCCAGAGTTGAATACTCGTTTTGATGATAATTCAGAGCTTGTAAGTCATACAGATGATTTGTTTAGGGATCTTTACATGAATATCATGCCGCCAAGTGTGCGACATTCTTTGGGAGAATATTATACACCGGAGTTTCTAGCTGAAAATGTAATTGATACCGGATTAGATTATATCCCGTTTGATAAGGAACATATAAGAGTTCTGGATTCTACCGCAGGTTCTGGAACATTTATTCAGAAAATAATTGAGAAAAAGAGGAAACGATACAAAGATTTACCGCACGAAGACGCCCTCAGATTTATTCTCAATGAAGTGGCTGCTATAGATGCCAATACTTTGGCGGTTATACTAGCTAGAATAAACTATTTCTTGGCTATTGCTGATCTTATCGATGGCGTAGAGAACGAAATATATATTCCGGTTTACATTGGTGATTCATCAGTACCAACTGTGAATAAGTTAACTGCTGATCACAAGTATTACATTGATACAATTCAGGTCGGTAACGGTGGAAACATCAAAGTTGAAATTCCTGTGCGTAGTACGATGGATCAGAAGAAGTTTATCAATGAAATGAATAACCTTTCTTTATTTGGGGATGCTTCTGACGAAGTGCTTTTAAAGCGCCTTGATAAGCTCTGTGAGAATGAACAGGATCTAGATGAAATCGTGGGATCGTGGAAAGAGCTGAGAGAAAACAACTTAATTACTCCAGCGGTAATGAATTCTATGATTAATAGCTACTTGCTGTGTAATATTGGTAAGTTCGATTTGGTTGTGGGAAATCCGCCTTGGGTAGACTGGAAGACTTTACCCTCAGTCCATAGAGAAAACAAAAAGGAAGTTTGCTATGCGAGAAGGCTTTTTTCGGGTGACGGTCGTACCGGTGGTAATAGCCTAAACATTTGTGCTTTGATTTCTAACGTGACTGCAGAAAACTAGCTTGCTCCAAATGGAGTGATGTCTATTCTAATGCCGCAAAGTCTTCTGTTTCAGCAAAGTTATGAGGGCTATAGAGAATTTGAATTATTTGATGGTAGAAAGCTTTATTTCCAGGAAATCATCGACTGGTCAAAATCAGGGCATCCATTTGCACCAGTGCAGCAGCTGTTCTGTACGTATGTAATGTCTGAGACAGTGAAGGATTATACCAAGGGAATTCCTTTAAAGCATGTAGAACTCATCAAAGGTAACAAACTTGATAATATTAAACCGATGATTAATTCCAAGAATTTCCATAATTACTTTACAGTTGAAACTGGTGTTGTAGGAAAAGCATCTAGTTCTCGTTCTGCTTTCACATATGCAAAGAATTCTGAGGAGTTGGCAGAGTTTAATCTTGTAACTGGAAAAACAGATTATATTGGACGCGAGGGTGTTGAATATTATCCGCAGGAGTTACAGTTACTGCATTTAAGAAAAATCAATAAAGAACGCGGTACAGTTGAGTTGGAAAGCTTTGATAGTACACGCTCGAAGATTAAGGTCGGAAAGCGTACACCAGAGCTTGAAACAAAATATTTAAGACCTCTTGTAAAGGGTATTAATATTTCGAGGTTTCACGTTGATCCGTCTGAATTTATTGTGGTGTTTCCATATGATGAAGAGCATTCTCAGGTTCCTCTTTCTAAGGAAGAACTGTTAGAAGAATCTCCTAGATTATTAAAATACTACGAGACAAACAAGGAATACCTTACTGTTCAAACCGAATATAGCGACAAGATTATTGGTAAGAAAGAAGCTCCTTACTATGCTCTTGCGAGAACAGGTATTTATTGTCATGCTGATTGGTATGTGATTTTCCGAGATAACACAAAGTGGGTCGCCGCAGTATCTGGAAAAATTGATACTGAGTGGGGCGGTATAAAGAAACCAAGCTTTTCAGAATCATTGTGTCTCTGTTTGCCAGAGAGCTGATGGAAGCTTTATTACTGAAGATGAAGCCCACTATCTTTGTGCTATTTTGAATTCACACATTGTGGAGGATTATATTTTATCAACAAGTGATAAGCGAACATTCAAGATTAGAATTCCTGTTCGTATCGTGGAGTATGATGCCAGAAATGAGATTCATGTGCAGCTTGCAGAACTTTCTAAGATGGCACATGAAAAATATGCGGATTTAGTTTTAGTAGAGAAGCTTAGATATAAGATTGATAAGCTGTATCTTCAGTCATTATCATAATTGCGTATTGGTGTGATAGTGTGGATAGGCTCTATTTATAAAAATGAAGCTCATGGAAGTTATATGCTTCCGTGGCTTTTCGCAATATGCAACTAATTGAATTACAACATAAATGGTGGATTAGTGGTATTGTACTAAAAATTAATTGAACGGTTAAGGAAAATGTGTGAATTATATTGCTCAGTTGCATCTGTATATTATTATGCCTATAACGATGACAAAAGTGGATGGATTATAGAATAGAAACTCAGATGAAATAGAACAAGCACCTTGTTGACAATATTCCAACAGGGTGCTTGTTTTTGTATTATTTTGATTCTATTTCTTTTAGCGTTTTTCCATTTTTATTTTCCAAGTGGCAGGACCACTTACACTATAACCGGTTACAAAATCAGCAGCAGCGGATGAACTCGAAAACAGGATATCTTCAGTGGTTACAAGGTCAGCACTGATATGACCGGCGTCAAAATGCTTTTTTCGAAGCTTTACCATACCTTTAGATAAAGATTTTTCGGAAGTCTTTTCGTTTATCTTAGCACCAGCCAGAACAACGAATCCTTCTGCAGTAACAGTCCCAATGGCATCCGCAGATCCAGCCTTAAGGTAGAGAAGATTTTCTCTTTGCTCTTTATCAGAGGAGCTAACTTGCCGTAATGGTTCCAAAACCTTATATCCAAGGGCATTGATAAGAACCTTAATATTGTCTAAAAACTCATCCATTGCAGCAACTTGAGATTCTTTAAGAACTGTATTTTTGTAAGTGTTCTTTGTAAGAATTTCATAGCGGTTACTGGATTTTGCAAGTTCTACAAGTCTATTTTCTAAATATCTAATTAGTGCTTTATTTAAATCCCGACCAATAAATATTACTGCTGTATTCCAGTAATATTTTCTTTTCTGCAGCAGCATCACGAAGGTGCTGAACCAGACGTTCTTTTACATTTTCTGCTTCTCCAATGTAAACTGAGTCCCCATCGTTGTCCTCGTCCTTACAAAATAAGAAATATACACCTGGTTCTTGTAAATCTTTGCGAGTGCAATCGCTTATTTCAATTCTTGGAATTTTAATTGCCTTACCATTCCAATTGGATAGTTCTGCGGTAACTATACTGTCGGCAGTTCCATTAGCAAGGAATAATTCTATTGATTTTCCGTGCATAATTAGTTCTCCTTGTCTTTGGTTGTATTTAGTCGTCAATAGTTTCAAGAATATCTTCAATATGGCAATTTAGTGTTTCGCAAATTTTCAAAAGTACATCAGTGGTGATGTTGCCGCCTTTTCCGAGCTTGGCTATTGATGCGGCACTGATTCCAGCTGCATCTTTTAATTGCATCTTGGTCATACTCTTATCTATGAGTAACTTCCAAAGTTTATTGTAACTGATTCGCATAGTTCCTCCTTATTGTTCATTTATTGAACATCAAGTAAAAATCCATATCTACCAGGCTCAAGTCCCTTAGTAAATGTGATGACGTTTGCACCGGCCTTCTCATAATCCGGTTTCGGAATATGTCTGATGTTTTCCAGGATTATGATCTGACCGTCATTTTGATGATTAATAAAGAAATTAAACAGCGCTGTTCGCATACTTTCTGGTGCAGTATCGGCAATTCCTTGATCAAGGCCGAGAAGCGGCGTGTCAAGAATAACAAACCCCGGATTGTATGTAGCGTATTTTTCCATATAGCTCCGGAACACAACAGCAACAACACTGTTAAGGAAAGAACAATAACCCTGACCGTTTACGTCTGCTTTTTTGTGACCATTAATTTCAATATCAAAGTCTTTCATATTGAATCGAGCCGTGGTTAAATTTTCATACGAACACTCGATCAGAGCCTCTTTAAGCATTGTATCAATGCGTTCTTGGAAAGTATCATCAAAGTATTCCTTCGGATGATATTCAATATGAGATTCATCCTCGCTTGGAAGCTCTCGAAGATCTGTTTCCCAACTGGATGCAAAACTATCAATAACCTGAAGTTCCTGTTTAATCTGAATATAGGTACGATAAACGTTCAGAGACTGCCTTAATGCATCAGCTTTTGGTTGAAGTTCCTTTTCTATCATAGTTTCAATGTTGTCTCTTTTGGTTTGAAGGACTTTGAGGTTTTTATCGATTTCTTGTTTCTCCTGATTGAGATCTTTTTCGGTATCTTCAAGACCATTCATCTGGAGCATTATACGGTCCAATTCGGCCTGAGCCGATTCAATATAAGTCTTTTTACTTCGGGCAGGAAGCTTTCCAGCACAAAACGGGCAGGTTTGATTTTGTGGCATATGCCTGATTTCAACCTCACCGTTTACGATAAATGACAATCTCTTTATATCAGAAACATACTGTGTTTTTAGTGAGACATAGCGAGTCTGCAGAAGATCGCACTCGGCTGCTCTACTTTGAAGGTGAAGGATCTGACTTAGTAAATCACGACTTTGATCGACAGCCTCAGAAATCTGTGCTTCAGTATTTTGGAGACTATCTATGATAGCCTGCATTTCCTGTTCAACGTCCACACCGTTAAATGCGTCCAGGTTCTTTTGCAGGTCTTTTTTCTTATCTGAAGCAAATTGAATTTTTTTATTAACATATTCTTCAACGGCCCGCTTCCGAGCTACTCGGATTTCTTTCTTTGTCTTTGCATCGGATTCCGCAAAATCTCTTCCAGACAACAAAAATAAAAGAGAAGAAAGAAATGGTGTTTTTTCTGTTCCTTGTTCTGGTTCAATAACCGAAGATTCCTTGGAAATTTCGCTAACATGGAATAAGAGAATGTGGATGAATGTTCGCCAGGTTAGCCTTTTCTTGTTGAAATCTTTGTTGCTTACAATTTTGTGTTCTCCTTCAATTCCGATAGCATTTAATAGCAAATCACTGAGGATCGGAAGAGGTTCTTTCTTCTTTGACGGTTTTAGATCGTATGTGCCATTATCAAAACCTGGAACATCTGTTACTACATCAACCTGATTTTTTCCGAGTGCGCGGGAAATAGTTATATTACCTTTTCCAGTGTGAATGGAAAGCTCAATGGTGCTGTAGCCAAAGCTGTCATCAAAAGGTTTAGTTTTGCTGCCAAAGCAAAAATCAATACACTTGATAATGCAAGTTTTACCGGTATTTGACCGGCCCTGGATTATGTTTAATCCTGGGCGGAGGTCAACGGATGAGTCTTGCTTGCCGCTACCTTTTGCAGTGACTTTTGTTATATAAAATTCACTCATAGTTACCTCCTTAAGGAGTTGACTGCTGCATGGTTAATAGTATTTATAAGTTCCGTCTCGGGAACATGACCATATTTGCTATGAACATTTTTTACGATCTTTAAATACTGTTCTTTGTAATCTGAATCAAGTGCTTCTACATATTTTGTCCCGGATGAAGATAAAGAATATATGAAGCCATTCTTGTTACGTTCAACGGTTATTAACCCATCAAGAACAAAAGACTTTACACCTTCTGAGCATATGGCACGTTTAGAAGTTAGCTCACTGAAACTAAAATGGTTAATACCGCGGAGATTGTTCTCTGCAACTCCTAAATCATTACCATATATTGTCATGAAATCGTAAGCGACTATTCGATCGATTGTTATTCCGCGTTTTGAGTGATATAGAGAATCAGCATTGCTCGTAATCCGGTCTCAAATGGTGTGTTGAAAAGGTCATTCATCGATATTCACCCACGATTTATAACATCGTCGTTTACCAATATATGACATACGCCTTTCTTTTCTAAATTTCCTATAAGACCGATTATGCTCATAAGAGAGGACTTGGTAAGGGTTGTGCTTGTAATTTTATCAAGAACAGCCTGTAGTCGATCATATCCGGTGAGATGTCGTTCATCATAGTAAGTTGTTGATATCCCATCAAAGGCATCATCTTTGAGTGCCTGAAACTGCTGTTCTCCGTCAGAAAATACTTCTCGGACGGATCTTTGAATACTCTCTGCACTGTAATAAGCTTTTCTTTGTTCAGCATAATTTCTACGTAAACCAGGCGAAAGAGTATCAATCATGTCCGGGGTTACAGCTTTGCTTATTTTTTCAGCATACACTTCGCATAGAGCATTGACATAAGGTAATTCGTGTGGAGCAATTGAACTTTGAGGAACTAATTGTACAGGTAACTTTACTGTTTCATTTCCAAGAAATACAGTCCTCGATGTACTATCATAACGCGTTGGTGTAATAGGAACGTAAGGCTTACCGTCTTTGTCCTTTGAGTTTGAACTCTGATTTCCGAATATGCTTACTTCAACATTTAAATTATCAATGCGGTCCGCATGAATTGATCGATCTCCGTACTGGTTTACTTCTGTTATTGGAGTAATATTATCCGGCTTCTTTTGAATTTTATCTGCCATTATCATTCCTCCATTACAGTTTTAGATTTTCTACATGATCAATATGCACCGGGTGGTCGCCGTACTGATTAACAATGGTTTGATGCACTACAGATTCTTTAGTATCTTTATTGGACTCAGAGTCAGCAGAGGCTTGTTCAGAAGATGCAGCCTCAGTAGAATTATGATCCAGTGCTGGTGCGGGCCATAGTTTTAAATATAGATCACGTAGCTTACAGCGCAGTTCATATGATTTTGGCATGAGTTCATTGCGTAGTCTGTCGCCTTCTTCAATAGAACTGTTTCTAAATATGAGACGTTCACCATCGATAGCCTTTAAATATTTGTCTGAAAGATAATACAAGTAATCCGATAAGGTTTGTAAAACTTTCTGAATCAAAATCTGCTTATCTGGTTCCTGTATTTTTCGGATTTCAAAGTTCCACTTTCTAATCAAGAAATCGATCTGATCGGGAAGGTATAGTGAAATAGGCTCTGCAGTAGGGTCTTTTTCAATGCAATATTGCATGATACGATCGCTTTCAGTCTTAAATGTATAATACAAATCTTCACTGGACTCTTGGTGAGGGTCTTTCTTTTCGTTACTTCTGATTTTTTCTGACATCCCATGCTCTTGCGTTTTTGCTGCAGTAGCAAAAGCAAGAAGAGGTTTGGCTATTTGATCGGCATTGGGAATCTGTTTTTTCTGCGCCTCAAGCGCATCAACCAATGGTTGAAGGGATTTTCCTAAATGTTCAGTGATTACTTGGTTGTCGTTGCATGTATCTGAATAACCATAAGTTTCATTGTTGGAAGAAAAATCTTTCGATTTAGAATCCAATTGCTTAGCAACTGCATGGTTGAAAGATACATTCATCGGATTAATCCCTTCTCCGATATTGCTTTTGAACTTCCACTCTGCTTTTGGACTGGACTGTGTATACCACGATTCGAATGTAGGTCTGCCTGATTCACAATCAGGGCAATTTGTCATGACGTAGTAAAGCACACTGAGCAGAAATGGTAGCAGCTCAATGGACGCCGCAGTATGAAGATCGCTGACCTTGAGTGAGTCGGTGTAATTGATTGCGATATCAATATCAAGTTGCTCTTGCTGCATGGTTTCGATTAGTGCGCGAACCAGCCATTCACATTTCTTTTCATTTAAATATGTATCGATAAACCCTGACATTCTTTCGAGAAGGTCGGGGTCTTTTCTTTTGTATTGAGCATCAAATGCAGACTGGGTTGTATGCTCTGTAAAAGGAACATAAACACCCTTGCTGGAAGAACAATTTTTATAGTTGGATACGCACTTATTAAAAGCTTTTCCGGCATAATTCATTTTCTCACCGGTAACCACTTCAATAAGTCCCGAATATACATCAGCAGCGGTCAATCCATCAGTTCCGCCTGATCGCTTATTTCTTGCTTTACGGCGAGGCTTTCTTGTTTCTAAGAACAAATCAAAGAAGTGTACCGCCGCAAAGGTGTGGAATCTTGGTTGGGGCCATCTCTATAACCTTCCTTCAAAATTAGTAACCTTATGTCACCTTAGTAACATCAAATGCCTATAT
>ENA-OUNH01000114-OUNH01000114.1-human-gut-metagenome-genome-assembly--contig:-NODE-114-length-29864-cov-3.674614_pt1 | contig 29864 bp, 39 predicted proteins | sample MGYA00242806_ERZ504814 | MGnify/ENA primary metagenome ERZ504814 (study PRJEB26092, sample SAMD00036389) | human gut metagenome | host: Homo sapiens | study: EMG produced TPA metagenomics assembly of...
CGGAATGAGACAGAGATGTGTTCTTGCTATTGCGCTGGCATGTAATCCACAGATTTTGTTTGCGGATGAAGCTACCACAGCTCTGGATGTAACTGTGGAAGCCAAAATCCTGGATCTGCTTCTGGAAAATTCGGGAAAAAACAGGAGTCAGCATTGTATTTATATCACATGATCTGGGAGCTGTTGCAAGGATCGTAGACAGGGTTGCCGTAATGTATGCAGGAAAGATCGTTGAGATCGGAACAGCAGAAGAAGTTTATTATGATCCAAGACATCCGTATACATGGGGACTTCTTTCTTCCCTTCCATTTTTTACAAATGAAAAAGGTGTGTTGAATCCTATTCCGGGAATGCCGCCATCACTTCTGAATCCCCCACAGGGGGATGCTTTTGCTGTCCGGAATTCTCAGGCACTTGCCATTGATTATGAAAAAGAGCCGCCGATGTTTAAGGTCAGTGAAACTCATTATGCTGCGACATGGCTGCTGGATGAAAGAGCTCCGAAAGTAGAAAAACCTTCATTTCTGAAAAAAGGCAGCAGGAGCCTTGCGCCTGTAGTCAGGATAATCGGGCATGGGAAAAAGCAACGCCTGATTTAAAAAGAAAAGATTATGCGCAGAAGGAAATACTCATAGAAGCTAAAAATCTGAAACAATACTTCCGGGTTCGTTCAGATTATACTATACGGGCAGTAGATGATGTTTCTTTTGGAATCCGGGAAGGCGAGATCATGGCACTGGTTGGCGAGACCGGATGCGGAAAATCCACAACAGCCAGAACCCTGGCTGGAATTTATCACCCCACAGGTGGAGAACTCTTTTACAGGGGAGAGAAGCTTTCGGATAAAAAAAGTCCTTTCGGACTGAGGCGAACAGGTGACAACGATATCAGAAAACGGATGCAGGGAGAGATCCAGATGATTTTTCAGGATTCAGGTGCGGCTTTAAATCCAAGAATGAACATCCGGCAGATCATGCTGGAACCGATAAAGATCAGCCGAAGGATCAGGGATCGAGAGCTTCTGGAAAATAAGCTTCAGGAAATTCTGAAAGAAACCGGACTGGATGAAAGCATCCTTTCCAAAAGACCCGGAGAGCTTTCCGGAGGTCAGAGGCAGAGAGTGGCGATCGGAAGAAGCCTTCTTATGGAACCACGCCTTATTATTGCAGACGAACCAATTGCCTCTCTGGATATTTCCATTCAGGCGCAGATCGTTATGCTGTTTAAAAAGCTTCAGAAAGAAAAGAAGTTTTCATTTTTGTTATTGCCCATGATCTGTCGATGGTGCGGTTTTTGAGTGATACGGTTGGTGTAATGAAAAACGGGAAACTGGTTGAGATGGCACCAACGGAGGAGCTTTTTGGAAATCCGTGTCATCCATATACAAGATCTTTGCTTTCGGCAATACATGTTCCGGATCCGGTGTCAGAGCGTGGACATGCACTGATCGAATACAATGAGATACAGAGTCAGGAAGAAAACTGGCTGGAAATATCACCGGGACACAGAGTACGAGGTGAAGTATACAATGGAGCAGAATGTTATTCATAAAAAGGAATACATATACATGACAGAATGGAATAGGTGAAATCCCCCCACGGGGGTTGTGACAGAGCAGGAGGATTGTTAAACTTTTATTATCTGAACATTTAAAATGCGGAAAGGAAGAAAATGAGAAGGTATATTTTTAAAAGACTTCTGCAGCTGATCCCGGTCCTGATCGGGATCACATTTCTGTCTTTTGCCATGATGAGGCTGGCCGGTGGAGATGCAGTGACGTATATGTATGAAAATGCAGGCTCTGCAGTATCACAGGAAATTATCGATAAGACAAAGGCGGAATATGGTCTTGATAAGCCGTTTCCTGTTCAATATGCAAACTGGTTTGCAGGGATGGTCACAGGTGATATGGGAGAGAGTTATGTTTCCCACAGAGATGTTTACGAAACTTTTACTTCAAAGCTTCCGGCAACGATCATGCTGACATTGTCATCTATCATTCTAACTGTTCTTCTTGCGGTTCCCCTTGGAATTTTATCTGCGGTGAAACATAATAAATGGATCGATTATGTGATCCGGTTCTTAAGCTTTGTGGGAAATTCCATGCCGAATTTTTTTGCGGCAATGGTTCTGATGTATTTTTTATCTGTTAAACTGGGAATTTTACCGGTAGTAACGAATTCTGATCTTGGACAGAGCATCATTCTTCCTACACTGACGCTGGCTGTTTCTATGGCTGCCAAGTATACAAGGCAGGTACGTGCCACGGTTTTGGAAGAGCTGAACAAGCCGTATGTGATGGGGGCGAAGGCTCGGGGAATCCGAGGAAGCGTGATCATATGGAAAAGTGTTATGAAAGCATCAATGCTGACGATCATCACTCTTCTGGCCTTATCCATCGGAAATCTTCTGGGAGGAACAGCCATTGTAGAGAATATTTTTATGTGGGACGGAGTTGGAAAGCTGGCTGTAGATGCCATCAATATGCGAGATTATCCCATTATACAGGCTTATGTGGCATGGATGGCGGTTATCTATGTACTGGTAAATCTTGTGACAGATATCGTTTACCACTATCTTGATCCGAGAGTAAGGCTTGGAGGTGACAGAGCATGAGTGGAGAAAAAAAGATAACTGTCCGGAAACAGAAAATCAGGAAAAATCATACCAGGGCCAAACTGATATTTTTTCTGATACTGACTGCAGTACTTTTGCTGATCGCAGCGTTTGCAAAATATCTTTGCCCTTATGATCCTTATGTGCAGGATCTGACACTGGCACAGAAGGCACCATGCCCGGAGCATCTTCTGGGAACAGACCGTTATGGCAGAGATATGCTGTCAAGAGTGATTACAGGAAGTACTGTGAGTATTTACGGAACACTGATCCTGGTAGCTGTGATCACGGTTGTGGGAACTGTGATCGGAATTTTATGTGGCTGGAGAGGCGGAAAAAACAGAGGCAGTCCTTATGCGTATTTCAGATCTTTTTCTTGCATTTCCGGGACTTGTTTTTGCACTGGCAGTAGCTGCTGTGCTGGGAGGAGGAATCCAGAATGCGATCATCGCTCTGGCTGTGATCAGCTGGCCGAAATTTGCAAGGCTTGCCAGAGGACTTACCCTGACACAGAAAGCTTCTCCGTATCTGATGGCAGCGAAGCTTTCCGGCAGCAGTACAGGAAAACTTCTGATAAAACATATTTTACCCAATATTGCAGGACCGATTCTTGTGACAGCAGTTCTTGATATCGGAACCATGATGATGGAGCTTGCAGGACTTTCCTTCCTGGGACTTGGAGTGAAGCCGCCAATGGCTGAGTGGGGAAGTATGATCAATGACGGAAGAAGTATGCTGCAGATCGCACCGTGGATGGTGCTGGCTCCGGGAGCTGCGATTTTTATTACAGTTATGATATTTAATCTGCTGGGCGATACAGTCCGGGATTATATGGATCCAAGAGAACGGAACAGAGGAAAATGACATCAGAGTAAAAGAAAGCGAGAGAGAAAAAATATGAAGAAAAAAATAATAGCAGCGACACTTGCGGCAATGCTGGTTATGGGTATGACAGGAGTGGCTGTAAATGCGAAAAGTGAAAATAAGGATAAAACTGAAGGGACAACTTTTGTTTACGGAACAACCGGATACAGTGAGGAGATGGGAGATGCAGGCCTGAACCCACATGACAATTATTCCGGCTGGAGCTGCCTGCGTTATGGTGTAGGGAGACCTTGTTTAAATATAATGACAACATGGAGGTAGAGCCGTGGCTTGCTACAGATTATGAATTTACAGATGATAATACTGTGAAAATTACGCTTCGTGATGGCGTGAAATTTTCCAGCGGCAGAGATATGGACGGAGAAGCAGTTAAAGAATGTCTGGATGATCTGATCGCGAATCACGACCGGGCACCGTCAGATATGAAGATTGACAAGATCGAGGCAGATGGAATGACGGTGACGATCCATACAACAGAAGCATGTCCTGCGATCATCAATTATCTTGGAGATCCATATGGGGCTATCATAGATATGGATTATGGTGTGCAGGGAGAAGGCGGTTCTGCCAATGTTGCAGGTACAGGACCTTTTATTGCAACAGAGGTTTCCCCCACAGAAATTAAGCTGGTGAAGAATGAAAACTACTGGGGCGGAGAGGTAAAGACTGATAATGTGATCGTGAAATCTTTTTCTGACGGAAGTGCACTGACAGCAGCTCTGCAGACAGGAGATATCCAGGGAACTTACGGACTTCAGTATGACAATTATGCCTTATTTGACGAAAATCCTGATTATCAGATCAGTTCTGTTGCAACAAGCCGCTGCTTTTTCGGCCAGTTTAATATGGAATCTGAACTGATGCAGGATAAGAATGTAAGGGAAGCTATTGAGATGGGAATTGATAAGGATGGCTTCTGCAGCGTGATCATGGAGAATCGTGGCGTTCCGGCAGTGGGAGCTTTTCCGGGCAGCTTTTCTTACGGAAATGATGCAGTGAAAGCACCGTCCTATGATCCGGAAGGAGCAAAAAACTTCTTGAGGAATCCGGATGGAAGGATACAGATGGTGATGGATATGCAGATAAGGATGGAAAAAACTTTCTATTACATGGCTGACTTATCCGACACGTCTGGAACAGCCGAAGCTTGCTGAATATGCACAGTCTACTTTAAAGGATATTGGAATTGAGGTTAATGTAAATAATACGGCAGATCATGCAACCTATGCGAAGAATGGAGATTTTGACGTATATGTAAGTTCTCTTACAACTGCACCGACCGGTGATCCGGAGTACTTTTTCACAAGCACAGTTGTATCCGGGGCAGCAAAAAATTATGGCAAATACAGTAACTCAAGTCTGGATGATATCATAGCAAAAATGCATGAGACCTTTGACACAGATGAGAGAGGAAAGCTTGCCATCGAAGCACAGCAGACAATTCTTGATGATGATGCGTATTTCTTTGTTTCTCATCTGAATATGGGACTGGTATCAAAATCAAATGTGTCAGGGCTGACTGCACACCCATGTGATTATTATGAGATCACGGCAGATCTGGAAGTGAAATAACAGCTGGGAGATTTTAAATGGAAGCATTGCTGAAACTTGATCATGTGACGATCTGTTATAATGGAGAACCTGTTGTTCAGGATATAAATCTGGAGCTGAATAAAGGAGAGATCCTTGGAGTGGTAGGTGAATCCGGAAGTGGAAAAAGTACTATTATTAAGGCTGTTATGGGACTTCTGGGAAATGAAGGCATGGTTACGGAAGGTGATATCTGGTACATGGGAAGGAATGTAGCGGATATGCCGGAAAAAGAACTCCGAACACTCCTGGGACCGGAGATCGCTATGGTTTTTCAGGACTCCGGTGCTGCGCTTTGCCCGATCCGTACAGTTGGCGATCAGATTTACGAAAGTATGCGGGAACATGAAAAGATCAGCCGCAGGGAATGCGAAGAACGTGCAATAGAAATGATGGAAAAGATCGGGCTGAAGGATGGCAGGCGTGTTCTGAGGAGTTATCCTTTTGAACTGTCCGGTGGTATGAACCAGCGTGTGGGAATCTGCATTTCCATGCTGCAGCGTCCATCTCTCCTGCTTGCAGATGAGCCGACCAGTGCCCTTGATGTGATTGTGCAGAAACAGGTTGTTGAGGAAATGCTGCTTCTGCGTCAGGAATATCATACAGCCATGATTATTGTCACACATAACATCGGAGTAGTTGGAAAAATGGCAGATAAGGTTCTGGTGCTGAAGAACGGCAAAGTGATGGAATACGGAGATACCAGGCAGATACTGGATGATCCGCAGGATCCTTATACAAAAGAGCTTATGAATTCTGTGCCGCGTCTGAACAGAGGCAAGCTGGAGAGCATTTGTACAGGCTGAAACAAGGAATGGAGAGAAGAAGTGGCAGAATATATACTGGAAGTACGTCATTTAAAAAGAATTTTATATCAGGGAAAAATCCTTTACAGCTGTGGAAGATGTGAGCTTTTTTCTGAAACAGGGAGAATGTCTTGGAATCGTAGGTGAGTCCGGATCAGGAAAAAGTACGGTTGCAAAGATGATCACTCATCTGACGGAACTGACCGGTGGAGAGATTTTTCTTCTGGGAAAAAATATTACGCAGGTAAAGGGAAAAGAACTGCGGGAAACGTACAGAGAAATCCAGATGGTATTCCAGACTCCGGGAGAATCCTTTGATCCAAGATGTACACTTGGGGATGGAATCGGGGAAAGTCTCCGGAATATGGGGATAAGTAAGAAAGAAACCAGGAAACGTGTGGAAAATCTTCTTATTAAATATGGACTGAGTGCAGATTATGCAGACCGGTATCCTCATCAGGTCAGTGGTGGAGAATGTCAGAGAGCAGCCATTGCAAGAGCCCTGGCTGTGGAGCCGAAAATTCTGATCTGTGATGAAGCCACCAGTGCTCTTGATGTGACTGTACAGAAACAGATTATGGAGCTTCTCATGAAGCTGAAAAAAGAAAAGAATCTGGCGTTTATTTTTATCTGCCACGACCTGGCTCTTGTCCAGATGTTCTGCGACCGGGTGATCGTGATGCACGACGGACATGTAGAGGAAGAAGGAACACCGGAAGAGATCATTGAGAGTCCGAAGACGGAGTATACGGAGAGACTGATCGAGTCGGTGTTGTGAGACGTTGAAATTAATTTTCAGTGAGAAGTATATTGCTCTGCCTCAAAGCACATGCTATAATGCCAACAGGCAAAAGAAAGAATAAGTCTGGCAAAGACGAAAGAATGAAGCCCTCAGTAGTGTGAATACTGGGGGCTTTTCGATATCTGGCTATTTACCTCACCTTCTCTCGCTGCCGGGTTTCGGATGGACAACATTGTCAGCATATTACAGTTTACGACAAACTGGATTATAAAAAAGCCTGAGGTTGAACGTTGACGCATTTTCATTCAGCCGATATAATTAAAGAAATATTGATTTTAACCGAATCAAGAAAGTCCCCTGCAGGGTTGCGAAAAGCAATAAGCAGTGGGTGGGGACTTGCTTGTATCAGGAGGAGTGCAAGCTCCTTCTGATAAACTGCGAAGCAGTTATTCGGTTATGAGCAAGTAGCGAATGCGGATTGCGAATATCCGCTTGACAAGATTATATTAGTTTCAGGAGGAAATATACATGGCAGAGAATTTACAGATCAGACTGGCGCATCCAGAAGAAGCAGACAGGATGGCCGAGATCGAGGCAATCTGTTTCCCGCCGGCGGAAGCAGCAAGCCATGAGGATGTAGTGAACCGTATGGGAGCATTTCCGGAGAATTTTGTAGTAGCAGTGAAAGATGATAAGATCGTAGGATTTATCAACGGAGGAACCACAGATAAACCGGTACTTCCGGATGAATTTTATCACAACATCACACTTCATAAGAAAGACGGAGAGATCCAGACTGTATTCGGACTGAACGTGATCCCGGAATACCGTCATCAGGGAATTGCCGGAGAGCTTGTGGAATACTTCAAGGATCTTGCGAAAGAACGTGGAAAAAAGCTCTTATCCTTACCTGCAAGGAGTATATGATCCCGTTTTATGAAAGCCACGGAATGAAGAAACTGGGAGTTGCAGATTCCTGCCATGGCGGAGCCACCTGGTATGATATGCAGATCTGGTTTTAAGAACTAATGAGATAACCTGAGAGAAAAAACTGCTGCAGGGAATGCAGCAGATAAACAGAAAACCAGAGGGAAAGTAAATGAGAATACGAATGTACAATGTAGGATTCGGAGACTGTTTCTGCATCCGCGACAGAAAAAGCAGCCTGCTTGTGGATTTCGGTGCAGCAAACAGTAAGATCGAGGGAAGACCGCGAAGGGAAGTTTTTGACGTGATCATCTCAGATCTTACCACCATCCGCAAAAAAAATCTCCTTCTCACACATTTTCATCCGGATCACGTATCCGGGCTTCTTTATATGATGAGATACAGGAGAGATGCCTACGAATTTGAAAAAATTTATCTACCGGATGTATTTTCAGATCCGGAAATGAAATATACACTGACACTGCTTCTCCTTGCAGATGTCACGAAAAAAGCCAGCCTGCCGGGAAGACGTGTCAGCCTTTTTGCCCTGGCAGAGGCACTTTGCGCCAGAAAAGTGAAGATCGATCTTCTGTCAAGAGGATCAGAGTTTGAAGGGAAATATACAGCACTCTGGCCGGATGTGAGAACTGTGAGCAGCGAAACAGAGGATGTGTTTAACTCTCTTATTGAAAACAATGAAAAAGCCATGACCGAGCTTGTGAATATTGCAGAGGAAGTACGTCAGCTGTTTATGTCTATGACTGAGGATGAAAACGGAGCAGAGGAAGATTCAGAAGTAGAGAAAGTAGCTGAGGATGTGGATGGAAATCAGACAGGCAGCGATAGTGCAGAAAGTGTGCAGGGAAATAATGGTACACAGGAGTATTCACAGGCAGAACTCAGGCACCGTCTGAAACCGGAAAAACTGGAAAAGAAATTCCGCGAGCTTCAGGCGACAGCGGAATTTCAGGCACTGCTGGAATGTGCGGAAAAACAGGGGCATCTTTTACGCCAGTTCCGCCACAAGATCAGTCTTGCATTCCAGAACACAAGAGACGGAGAGCTGAACCTTTTGTTTACCGGAGATGTGCAGTCCCGGTATATGAAGATGATCGTGGAAGATTACGATGGAAGGATCCCGCTTCACGAGCATTACTGGTGCATCAAGGTACCTCATCACGGAACAGAATCACACTTCTTTGATTTCAGCAGATTTTCCCCGGAAAATATGATGATCCCAAATGGAGCCTACTACGATAACAGCAAGAAAAAATCCAAGAATCAGCGTACATCCATGCAGTACGGCGGCCTGTTTTACATCAATGACGCCCACATGTACTGCTCCAACTGTGACTGCTGCGACAGCTATGAAAATGGCTGTTCCTGCAGGGAGTACGATGTAATTTCACCGTCTTATTACAAAGATATCTAAGTAAAAAAAGCACTCTTTTAGAGAAAAATAAATCTCTTAGAGATGATTTCCAACATTCGATTATCCACGTATCCTGTTGAAAAAAGGAGATGGATTACGAATGAAAGACGGATTATTAGGCGATACGATCCGCAGAGCACGAATGGATAACAAGATGACCCAGGAACAGCTTGCAGAAGCGATCAACATCAGCCCTACACATATGAAACACATCGAAAGCGAACACAGGAAACCATCTGTAGAAGTACTATTTCTGCTAGCAGATGTACTGAACTTTTCCATGGATGCCATGCTCATGGAGACACAGTCCACCGAACATGCGAAACGTGTAAATGAAATGAACCTTATGATGAACAAATGCACAGATGAGGAGCTGGATGTATTTCTGGCTGCGCTGCGTGAGCTGATGAAACATAAGCGGTAAAGGAATGAGTAAATAAGAATCTAAAACTAAAATTAGAAGGGCCACGGCAATCTTTGAATGGGGGATTGCTGTGGCTTTTTGTATTTGTTTGAAAATAAACAGAAAAAGGGATGTACACGTTGAACAGAGAAAATTATAATACAAACATATAAACAGTCGAACTAGGAGGAAAAATTTTGAAGCAGATCGCAGATTTACACATACATTCCAGATATTCCATGGCAACCAGCAAGGATGGGACGCCGGAGATGCTGGATCTCTGGGCGCGGAAAAAGGAATCACGCTTCTGGGGACGGGAGATATGACACATCCTGTATGGCGGCAGGAACTGAAGGATAAGCTGGTTCCGGCCGAGCAGGGGCTGTTCCGGCTGAAAGATGAGTTTGTTTTGCCGGAGGCGGCGCGTTATCCTGGAACTGCGCCAAGATTTGTGCTGTCGGGTGAGATCAGTTCTATCTATAAAAAAGGAGGAAAAACCAGAAAGGTGCACAGCCTGATCCTGCTTTCTGGGTTTGATGAAGCAGATGCTTTTGCCGCAAGGCTAGGAAAAAATCGGAAATATCCATTCTGACGGAAGGCCCATACTAGGTTTACCCTGCCATGACCTTCTGGAAATGATGCTGGAAGTCAGTGAAGAGGGAATGTACATTCCGGCGCATATCTGGACACCGCATTTTTCCCTGTTTGGGGCGAAATCAGGGTTTGATAGCATAGAAGAGTGTTTCGAGGAACTGACACCGTATATACATGCGCTGGAAACAGGTTTGTCCTCTGATCCTGTGATGAACTGGCAGATTTCTGCTCTTGACAGATATCAGCTGGTGTCCCATTCTGATGCTCATTCACCGTCCAAGCTTGGCCGGGAGGCAGATCTTTTGGATATAGAACTTTCCTATCAGGGACTTTGGAATGCAGTGCAGAAAGGTGAGGGACTTGAGGGTACGATCGAATTTTTTCCGGAAGAAGGAAAATATCATTTTGACGGACATCGGAAGTGCGGTATATGTTTAAGCCCGAAAGAAGCAGAGAAATATAATGGCATCTGCCCGGTATGTGGAAAAAACTGACCATGGGTGTGGATCACAGGATCATGCAGTTATCTGACCGCGATGAGGGAGCAGCTGCCATGCCGGAAAGCGGCCGCCCGTATGAAAGCCTGGTTCCTTTGCCGGAAGTAGTCTCAGCGTGTATAGGATTTTCTACAGCAAGCAAAAAAGTTCAGGGGCAGTATGAAATGCTGCTTGAGAAGCTGGGTGCGGAATTCCAGGTTTTAAGAGAGGTTCCGCTGGAAGATATCCGCGTTGCTGGCGGAGATGTTCTGACGGAAGGAATCCGGAGATTGAGAAAGGGAGAAGTTATACGGAAACCGGGATTTGACGGAGAGTATGGGAAGATAGAATTGTTTTAATGTATAAGTTTTGAGAAGTGTGAAGAGTATTATTGGTTATGGCGAGAATAGTAAATGGTAAAAGGCAATAACAGATAAAGAATTGGAGCAGATAAATATATGAAAGAAAAAATCGGTATCATATCAGACACTCACGGTCTTCTGCGACCGGAGGTGCTGGAAATTTTAAAGGAATGCAAATATATTCTCCATGCCGGAGATGTAAATAAAGATGAGATTCTGGATGTACTCCGTTCTATGGGAAATCTTTATGTAGTTCGGGGAAATAATGACAAAGAATGGGCAGAAAATCTTCGTACCAGTTTAAGCTTTACCATTGGCGGCGTGAAATTTTTTATGGTCCATAATAAAAAGATGTAGCCTGGGATCTGGGTGATACCCAGGTGGTGATTTTCGGACATACACACAAATATTTTGAGAAGGTAATAGATGACCGGTTGTGGCTGAATCCGGGAAGCTGTGGGCGAAGCCGTTTCGGAGGGAAAGTCACAATGGCTGTGATGACCGTGGAGGACGGACAGTATCAGGTAGAGAAGATCGTACTGTAGGACTTTTTTGTATTTTATGGAATACAATCCTTGTAATTTATAATTTGGAGCGTATAATTAGAAAACGTTTAAAACAAAAAGTGGTAAGACCACTTTTTGACTGGTTGAACGCAAATCACGAAAGACTGCGTTCATGAGTATGAAAAAAAGCGGAATCAGAACATCCGCTTTACGTGAATCAGGAGGGATGCAACATGAAGTACGTGCAGCAGTTCAGCATCATCCTGTTGATTTCCGTCATTGGAGAATTACTGAAAACCTTTCTTCCACTTCCGGTACCGGCCAGTGTTTATGGTCTGGTCATTATGCTGGTGGCACTGCTCACTGGCATACTGAAGCTGGACCAGGTCAAAGGTGCGGCAGATTTTCTGGTTGAGACTATGCCGGTGATGTTTGTACCGGCAGGTGCGGGGCTTATCACAGCCTGGAGTTCTCTGAAACCGATTTGTGTACCGGTTCTTATCATGACGTTTATCAGCACGGTGATTGTAATGGTTGTAACAGGAAAAGTAACGCAGGGAGTGATCCGAATGGGAAAGAGAGGAAATGAAAAATGATGGAATTTATAAAAAACTCCGCATTTTTCGGAGCAATGTTAAGTCTGATCGCTTACGAAATCGGCCTTATCCTGAAAAAGAAATTTAAAATGGCGATTTTTAATCCTCTTTTAATTTCGATCATCTGTGTTATCGGAGTGCTTGTAATATTTCATATTGATTATAATGATTATAATGAGGGTGGCAAGTATATCAGTTATCTGCTGACACCGGCAACGGTATGTCTGGCAGTACCTCTTTATGAGCAGATCCATCTGCTGAAAAAGAATCTTAAGGCGGTGGCTGCCGGAATCATTTCCGGAACGCTGGCAGGACTTTGTAGCATTTTGCTTATGGCCAGGTCTGTTTGGGTTCAACCATCAGGAATATGTTACCATGCTTCCGAAATCCATTACAACAGCCATTGGCATGGGAGTTTCCGAGGAACTTGGAGGTATTGTGACTATTACAGTAGCGGTTATCATTATCACGGGAGTTCTGGGAAACATGATCGCGGAGGTTGTTTATAAGATCGCAAAGATCGAGGAACCTATCGCAAGAGGCCTCGGACTGGGAACATCAGCCCATGCCATCGGAACAGCCAAAGCCATGGAGCTTGGCCCTGTAGAAGGTGCCATGAGCAGTCTGGCCATTGCAGTAGCCGGTCTGCTTACGGTTGTAGGTGCATCTGTGTTTGCAGGAATGATGTGAGTGTAAAACGCAAAGTGATTGTGAAAGTTTATTTTACAGTATTAAATTCACAGAAGGATAAAAACGTGTGAAAGGTCTGTCGTTTGCGGCAGGCTTTTTTCTTTTAACCAGATAAAACGAACATATTTTTGTGCAAAATAAACAAATGTTCGGAAAAACTGAATTCATACCGTTTTATTGTACTAAGTATGCGCTATAATAGCAATATACAGAAAATATGTTCGGAAAATATGTTCGATAAATTACGGGCCGGATATATTAACAGGGAGGATGGATATTATGTGGAATACTGAGAGCAGCAGAAAGGTAGCACTGGCAGAGGGAAGATATGTGGAGGCAGGTGACAGCCATTCAGGGAAGAAGAAGCTTTCCTCTGGTATGGCCATGGTGCTTGGGGCAGTTCTTACAATAGAGATTATGATCGGAGGGGCAATGCTTTTTAATTTCGATTTCAGAGGAGCAGATGTTATTGCTGTTGTGCTTGCATTCATGGTATTATACTTTGCAGTGGTAGCTTCACTGACAGATAAATAGAACAGGAGGAATGCAGATGCCCAGGGTTTTTAACCAGAAAATAAAATTTTATATCTGATGCGTGTTTTTCTGGAACGAACCGATGAAGAACATCCCATGTCTGTGAAGGACCTGATCATTTATCTGAACAGTCTGGGAATCAGCGCAGAGCGTAAGACAATATATGATGATATTGAGACGCTGAGGAATTTCGGCATGGATATCCTGAACCGGAGGGAGAAGCCGGCAGGCTTTTATCTGGCCAGCAGGGAATTTGAACTTCCGGAACTGAAGCTTCTGGTAGATGCCGTGCAGTCCTCTCGCTTTATTACCAGTGGTAAGTCCCGTCAGCTGATCGGGAAGCTGGAGAGTCTTGCAAGCATGTATGAGGCTAGGCAGCTTCGAAGACAGGTCTTTGTGGAGAACAGGGTTAAGACCATGAATGAGAGCGTGTATTATAATATTGATGAGATCCACAGAGCACTTACCGAGGATCGGCAGATTTCTTTTCAGTACTGTCAGTGGACAGTGGAGAAGGAACTTCGGCTGAAGAAGAATGGTGATCGTTACTGTGTCAGTCCGTGGGGACTTGTCTGGCAGAATGAGAATTATTATCTGATTGCCTATGACGGAAAATGTGAGAAAGTGAAGCATTACCGGGTGGATAAGATCCTGCAGATCAGGGTAGAGGAAGCGGCACGTAATGGCAGAGAGTTTTTTGAGAATTTTGATGCAGGAGAACTGACATCCAGAACCTTCGGGATGTTTGGCGGCAGAGAGGAAACCATATGTCTTGAAGCACACAACCGTCTGGTGGGAGTTGTGCTGGACCGTTTCGGAAGAGACATTATGATACAGAGGAAGGATCATGAACATTTCAAAACGCTGGTTCGTGTAAACGTCAGTGGTCAGTTTTTTGGCTGGATAGCCAGTCTTGGACCGGATGCAGTGATCGCGTCACCGGATCGTGTGCGCGATGAGTACCGGGAATTTCTTGAGAAGAGTCTTTCTAATTATAAATGATAAATAATATTTACTCGATGGGGAATCTGCATATTATTGTGATTCGGGAAATTTTACCCTGAATCAGCAGATTTTCATAGAAATTATCTCTAAAAAAAGATATTAAAACAGACAAAAATGAGAAAAATCATATAATAACCGTATTTGAAATACAAAATTAATATGGAGAGCATGTCTAAAAAAGATAATAGACATTGCGATGTTTAAGTGCTATAATGCTTTCGTCTCTTAGAAGGGAATAAATTTTGCCATTTCAGGCAGATTACGGACGGTGAAGATATGACTGTAAAAGCAAGAATGCTGAAGCTTCTGGAGCAGCACGAGAATGAACTGATATCCGGAGAGGCGGCAGCAGCAGAACTAAACTGCACAAGGGCAGCCATCTGGAAAGCTGTGAAATCCCTTCGTGAAGAGGGATATACCATAGAAGCTGGACCAAACAAAGGCTATGTGCTTCGAGGAGGCAGCCGTTTATCGGAAGAAGGAATACGGCTTTACCTCGATCATCCGGATGTCCCTGTAAAAATATACAGAGAACTGGATTCTACAAACCGGGCAGCCAAGGAGGCTGCATTTTCAGGAGAAGCAGGGCATGGCGCACTGATACTGGCGCGTCAGCAGAAAAATGGAAGAGGCCGGAGAGGCCGGAGTTTTTATTCCCCTGAAAATGCAGGACTGTATATGAGTATCGTTCTAAGACCGGAGCGAACGCTGAAGGAAGGACTCCTGATCACTACAGCAGCGGCAACTGCAGTTTACCGGGCTGTGAAGAAGATCTGTGGAATCGACCTCGGGATTAAATGGGTTAATGACCTGTATCTTCATGATAAGAAGGTGTGTGGGATACTGACGGAGGCTGTTACAGACTTTGAGAGTGGAAATATTGAGTTTGCTGTTGTGGGAATCGGTCTGAATCTGTATGCACCGGAAGACGGTTTTCCGGAAGAGATTCAGGGAACAGCAGGAGCATTGTTTGGAGGCAGGAAGGAAGCAGAACATATAAACTGCAGTCTTCTTGTTGCTGAGATCGTCAACCAGCTTCTTATGGAAGCAGAAACTCCGGAACTTTCCAGAGAATATACAGAAAATAATATCATTCCTGGAAATATGATCGTGATCACTGACGGAACGCGTACACGGGAAGCTTATGCGAAGACGATTGCTCCTGATGGAAGGCTGCTCGTGAGAGAACAGGATGGTTCAGAAACCCTGCTTTCTTATGGAGAAGTATCTGTGCGCTGGAAGCCGGAAGAAGATCAGTTAAATTAATTGTGCGTTTTGTATAAAAAAAGATTCTTTTTGTGCAAAACAGGCGAAAATAATATTGACATTCTGGAAATGCGGAGTAAAATAAAGTCAACTACAAGGCGTGGTCATACCAATTATAAAAAGATGCGATCAGCGCCAAGAGAAAAGGAGGGAGAAAAACGGGAGATTTATCAAGTACACTGGCAGAAGAACTAAACAGTAAGACAGCCTTTACCATTCCGGTGTTTGGTGGAATACCAATTGCAGAATGCGTGGTAGTCACATGGGTCATCATGGCGGTTCTTGTGATTCTGTCTCTGATCTTAGTTCGGAATCTCAGTGTGGAAAATCCGGGTAAGAAGCAGCTGCTTCTGGAGACCGGGGTAAGTTTTCTTCAGGATTTCTTCATGGGTATCCTTGGAGAAGAAGGCAAACAGTATGTGCCTTATTTGATGTCAACCGTAATTTACATCGGAATAGCCAATATCGCAGGCGTATTTGGTTTTACACCACCAACGAAGGACATGAACGTTACCATTGCGCTGGCGCTGATGAGCATTATTCTGATCGAGTATGCAGGCTTTCATAAAAGGGGACTGAAGGGTTTCCTGAAAAGCTTTGCGGAGCCGGTTCCGATCATGCTTCCGATCAACATTCTGGAAATAGCGATCAGACCTACATCTCTCTGCATGCGGTTGTTCGGTAATGTTCTGGGAAGCTTCGTAGTTATGAAGCTGCTGGAGTTTGTTTGTCCGGCCATTCTTCCCATACCATTCAGCCTGTATTTTGATTTCTTCGACGGATTCATACAGGCGTATGTATTTGTATTCTTAACATCCTTGTTCATTAAGGAAGCAATTGAGTAGTGAAGCGGAAGATCCGCTTGATCTAAAAATGAAAAAATTGTATTTTACAGGAGGAAAAAACTATGTTAATCGCAATTGGTGCAGCTATCGCAGTTCTTACAGGTATTGGAGCAGGTATTGGTATCGGTCTTGCAACATCTAAAGCAGTAGAAGCTATCGCAAGACAGCCAGAGGCAGAGAGCAAGATCAGTAAAGCACTTCTTCTTGGATGTGCTCTTGCAGAGGCAACAGCTATTTACGGTTTCGTAATCGGTCTTCTGATCATCATCATGCTTGGCTAATAGGTAAAGACGAGATACTAATTCAGGATTAAGAGAGGCAGGTGGACCAGGTGATTAAAATTGATATCAACCTTGTCTTTACTATTATAAACCTGATCGTTCTTTATCTTTTAATGAAGAAGTTCCTTTTCGGCCCGATCATTGGTGTTATGGAGAAGAGAAAAGCCATGATCGATGAGCAGTTTGCTTCAGCAGAGAAGACAACCACTGAAGCAAACCAGCTGAAAGGACAGTATGAGGATGCACTGAAATCTGCGAAGGAGGAATCCTTCAATATTGTAGAGCAGGCTAAGGACGAGGCAAAAGTACAGGCAGACAGCATCGTGAAGAGAGCTAATGATCAGGCTGGTCAGATTCTTGAGAAAGCAAGAAGAGATATCAGCACTGAGCAGGAAGCTGCTATGAAAGCGATGGAAGGCAAAGTGGCTGAGCTGGCAATGGATGCAGCATCCAGAATCATGGGAAAAAAGAACGACGAAGCACAGGATATGTCCCTATATGACCAGTTTTTAGAAGGAGCAGGTGATCCTCATGACAGAGACGTCCATTAATTATGCAAAAGCATTATACGGTCTTTCTGTCCCGGGGGAGGCAATCTGCGAAACAGGAAGGATTTTTAAGAATACACCTGAGATAGGTAAGATGCTTGAAAATCCACTTGTTTCCCTCAAAGAAAAAGAACAGGTAATAGAGCGGGTTTTTCCGCAGGAAATGAAGAGTTTTCTTAAAGTAACGTGTAAGTATCAGAAGATTGACAGAATCGGAGAGATCCTTGAAGCTTATGATGCTTACAGCCGGGAACAGAAAGGAATTCTCAAGGCAGAGCTTCTTTATGTAACACGTCCTGCCGAAGAGCAGGAAAATAAGATGAAGGAGTTTCTCCGTAGCCAGTTTTCTGCCAGAGAAGTGGAACTTACCCTTACAGAGGATAAAAGCCTTGTAGGTGGATTTGTTCTCAGGGCAGGAGATCGTGAGTACGACTGGAGCCTCATCGGACGTTATAAGAAACTGAAACAGAAATTAACCCGGAGGTGAAATTGAATTGGGTGCAATAAATCCAGATGAAATCATTTCGATTCTCAAGGAAGAAATAAAGAACTATGACGAAATCAGCAAGGACCAGGAAGTAGGCACTGTCATCTCCGTGGGAGATGGTATCGCAACTGTTTATGGCATCGATCATGCCATGTACGGTGAGGTCGTGACCTTCGAGAATGGTCTGAAAGGTATGGTACAGGATGTCCGTGCCAACAGCATGGGATGTATTCTTTTCGGAAAGGATACAGGAATCAAGGAAGGCACCAAGGTTGCCAGAACTGGCAAGCAGGCAGGTATTCCGGTAGGGGATAAATTTATCGGAAGAATCGTGAACGCACTTGGTGAGCCTATTGATGGAAAGGGAGAGATCCAGGCAGAGGAATACCGCCCGATCGAGAACCCGGCTCCTGGAATCATCGACCGTAAGTCTGTAACTGTACCTCTGGAAACAGGAATCCTTTCCATTGATTCCATGTTCCCGATCGGCCGTGGACAGCGAGAGCTGATCATCGGCGACAGACAGACAGGTAAAACATCCATCGCAACCGATACGATCATCAACCAGAAAGGTAAGGATGTGATCTGTATTTATGTTGCCATCGGACAGAAAGCTTCTACCGTTGCAAAGGTAGTTTCCAATCTTGAAAAATACGGTGCAATGGAGTATACAACCGTATTCTCCGCAACAGCCAGCGACTGTGCACCGCTTCAGTATATTGCTCCTTATGCTGGTACTGCTCTTGCAGAGTATTTCATGTATCAGGGTAAAGACGTACTGATCGTATATGATGATCTTTCCAAGCATGCAGTGGCATATCGTGCATTGTCACTTCTGCTTGAGCGTTCTCCGGGACGTGAGGCATATCCTGGTGACGTATTCTATCTTCATTCCAGACTTCTGGAGCGTTCCAGCCGTCTGAGTGAAGAGGCAGGCGGCGGATCCATTACGGCACTTCCGATCATCGAGACACAGGCAGGTGATGTATCTGCATACATTCCTACAAACGTAATTTCCATCACAGATGGTCAGATCTTCCTGGAAAGTGATCTGTTCTTCTCAGGTATGCGTCCAGCAGTCAATGTTGGTCTTTCCGTATCCCGTGTTGGTGGTGCTGCACAGACCAAGGCTATGAAGAAAGCTTCCGGTAGTGTACGTATCGACCTGGCACAGTACAGAGAGATGGAAGTGTTCACCCAGTTCAGTTCAGATCTGGATGAGGCTACAACTGCACAGCTGAAATACGGAAGCTGTCTGATGGAGCTTCTGAAACAGCCGCTCTGCAGCCCGTTAAGTCTTCATCAGCAGGTAATTACTCTCTGCGTTGCGACTCACAAGCTGATGGTAGATGTAGAAAAGAAAGAGATTAAGAAATATCAGAAGGATCTTCTGGAGTACTTTGATAATGTATATCCTGAGATCGGCAAAGAGATCGAGACTACAAAGCAGCTCTCTGATGAGCTTGTAGAGAAAATCGTAAAGGCGGCAGAAGAATTCAGAGATAAGAGCAGGTAGGTGTTGATATGGCAAATGCAAAAGAAATACAGACTCGTATGAAAAGCATTCAGGACACCATGAAGATCACCAATGCGATGTACATGATTTCTTCTTCCAAGATGCAGAAGGCCAAGAAGATCCTGCAGGACACGGAACCATATTTCTATAATATGCAGGCTGCCATTGCCAGGATCCTCCGTCATATGCCGGACATCCAGCATCCTTTCTTCAGTGAGCGTCATCTTGTTCCGAAGGATGAAAGAAAGGTAGGTACCATTGTCATTACAGGTGATAAAGGTATGGCTGGTGCATACAATCATAATGTACAGAAAATGACAGAAGATTTCATGGAAGAGGTACCGGGACATCACAAGCTGTATGTCCTTGGTATGGTAGGGCGTCAGTATTTCGGCAAGAGAGATGTGGATATGGACGGCAGTTTTCATTATACCGTGCAGAAGCCGACTATGCACAGAGCACGCCTTATCACTGAAGAAATCGTACGGGCATTTCTGGAAAGAGAGCTGGATGAGATTCACATTGTTTATACACAGATGCAGAATGCAATGGCAATGGAGAATGTGAATATGCAGCTTTTACCGCTGAAAAAAGCTGATTTTAAAATGGGTCAGGTTCCGGCAGATATCTATCAGGAGGAGATTGTGTTATCTCCGTCTGCAGATGTGCTCCTGGATACTATGATTCCGAACTACCTTACAGGTGTGATCTATGGATGTCTTGTAGAGGCATATGCCAGTGAGAACAATGCGAGAATGACAGCAATGCAGTCCTCTACAGATAATGCGAAGGCGATGCTGAAGGATCTTTCCATTCAGTACAACCGTGCACGTCAGGCTGCGATCACGCAGGAGATCACAGAGGTTATCAGCGGTGCTAAAGCACAAAAAAGGAAGTGATGACTATGAATAAAGGTAAGATTGTACAGGTTATGGGACCTGTTGTAGACGTTGTTTTTGAAGATGGACAGCTTCCGGATATCAAGGATGCCCTTGAAGTCGAGAACAACGGTAAGAGATGCGTTATGGAGGTGTCCCAGCACCTTGGAAATAATATCGTGCGCTGTATCATGCTGGGAGCCAGCGAAGGTCTGCAGCGAGACAGAGAAGTAACAGCTACCGGAAGCGGTATTAAGGTACCGGTTGGAGATAAAACACTGGGTCGTCTGTTCAACGTTCTTGGAGATACCGTAGATGGCGGTGATTCCCTGGATGGTGAAGAGCATTGGGTCATCCATCGTGATCCACCTTCATTCGAAGAGCAGAAACCGGCTGTAGAGATCCTGGAAACAGGTATCAAGGTTATCGACCTTCTTGCTCCATATGCCAAAGGTGGTAAGATCGGTCTGTTCGGTGGTGCCGGTGTTGGTAAGACAGTTCTTATTCAGGAGCTGATCCAGAACATCGCAACTGAGCATGGCGGATATTCTATTTTCACCGGTGTCGGAGAGCGTTCCCGTGAAGGTAATGACCTTTGGAGCGAAATGAAAGAATCAGGCGTTCTCGAGAAGACAGCCTTAGTGTTCGGACAGATGAACGAGCCACCAGGAGCACGTATGCGTGTTGCTGAGACAGGACTTACCATGGCAGAGTATTTCCGTGATCAGGAGCACAGAGACGTACTTCTTTTCATTGATAATATCTTCCGTTTTGTACAGGCAGGATCTGAGGTTTCCGCTCTGCTTGGACGTATGCCGTCCGCAGTAGGATATCAGCCTACACTGGCAACTGAGATGGGTGAGCTTCAGGAACGAATCGCATCCACCAAGGAAGGATCTGTTACATCTGTACAGGCTGTATATGTACCGGCCGATGACTTAACTGACCCGGCTCCGGCAACAACATTTGCCCATCTGGATGCAACAACCGTTCTTTCCCGTAAGATCGTTGAGCAGGGTATTTATCCGGCTGTAGACCCACTTGAGTCTACTTCCCGTATCCTGGAGGCAGATATTGTCGGTGAGGAACATTACGAAGTAGCACGTAGAGTACAGGAGATTCTTCAGAAATATAAAGAGCTGCAGGACATCATTGCTATTCTTGGTATGGAAGAGCTCTCAGAGGAAGATAAGCAGACTGTATTCCGTGCAAGAAAGATCCAGAAATTCCTTTCTCAGCCGTTCCATGTAGCTGAGAATTTCACCGGTATCAAAGGTAAATACGTACCACTGAAAGAGACGATTCGTGGATTTAAGGCGATCATTGACGGTGAGATGGATGATTATCCGGAGAATGCATTCTTTAATGTTGGAACCATTGATGACGTAATTGCAAAAGCAAAAGCCGAGGAGAACCGGCAGTAAGGAGCGGCTATGAGTGAGACATTTGGCCTGGAAATCTATGCCAGCAATAAACTGGCTTACGCAGGACGTGCCCAGAAGCTTATAATCCCGGCAGTGGATGGTGAGCAGGGATTTCTTGCTCATCATGCAAATGTCGTAGCAGCCATCATTCCCGGTGAGATGCGTTTTGAGGATGCAGAAGGCAATGAGCATATTTTTGCAGTGAGCAGCGGTTTTGTTGAGATGATCAATAACCGTGCCAAACTGTTCTGCCTCAGCGTAGAGAGCCCGGAGGAGATTGATATCCGCCGTGCCCAGGAAGCCAAGGAGCGTGCAGAAGAGCAGCTTCGTCAGAAGCAGAGCATCCAGGAGTATCATATGAACCAGATGGCTCTTGCGAGAGCGATGACACGTCTTAAAGTAACACATAAGCAGTAAAAATATATTACAGAAAGCACCTGTTGAATAGTAAAATGAACGTAGATCATAAGTTGGTTACGTTTATGACCATGTGACAGAGCGGAACGAGAACAGTCGCTTTGTACAGAGAATATTCAAAAGGTGCTTTTTTATTATACTGATATAAAAAAGCCGGAGTATGTAAAGAAAAAGGAGGAGAAGAATGAAGAAAGGAAGAGCGAAAAAGTTACTGGGCATCTGTATTTTTCTTATGGGTCTCATGATCTTTTCCGTACTGCCAGTGCAGGCGGCAGCACCCAGGATGTATACAATTCAGCCGGGAAAAACCTGGACAAGATATGATATCACCGGCGATGGAAAGAAAGACAGGATTAAGGTTGTCCGGAGAAAAAGTCAGTACGATGGGTGCTGGAACGGTGCAGATATTTATGTAAATAATACAAAAGTCTGTGCAATAAATAAAACTTTTATGGATATGTCCATTCGTATTATTACATTATCTAATGGAAAACCTTTCCTGTGTCTGAGAGGTGGTACGGATAATGATATCAGTGTATTCCACGGACTTTATCAGTACCGTAACGGAAAAATCGTTCAGGTTGTAAATTTCATTAATGAAACATATGGACGACCGGTAAATGAAGCGAAAATTTACCTGCGTGGTAATACAATTCGTGTAAGAACGGAGGCTATGTCATATTCTCTTGGATATTGTACAACAGAATTTACGTACAAATATCAGAAAGGAACATTACTTCGTACATCCAATTACGGAAAATATACAAAACTTAATGCTGCTAACAAGAGAACAGGACTTTTTGCAGCGGCAAAGAACATACAGGCGTACACAACTCCTACCTCCGGAAGTAAAGCATTTGTGATCCGCAAGAATACTGGCGTGAAAATTCTGAATTTCTGGACCACTGGGAATAAGATGTATATCCGTGTGAAAAATGGTTCCAAAACAGGCTGGATCAAAGCCGTAACATTTAAGGAATCACAGGGCTATGCAGGGTCACCGCAGTTTTCCAGGGTTATGTATACGGGATGATGAAAATAAAAAGATCCGTTGTCGGAAGACAGCGGATCTTTTTTTGGAAGTTACTGCTTATCAGAGGAAGAGGTATCTTCCTTATTTTCGGAAAGGACAGTTTTTTCAGAAGGAATACTATTTTCAGAAGAAATATTGTCCTGAGAAGAAAACGCCTCAGGATTTTTTTCAGCAGTTGCTGAATTATCATCCAGGGAAGTTATTTGCTGATATGGACGGTACGGTTCCCAGTAATGCTCATCTTTATTTTTCTTCCTCCAGTTTCTTTTTTGTTGAGTGAGCAGATAAATACCTGCAGCAATGATACCGATAGCAATGGCAATCTGAGGAAGACTGTTGCAGATATTGTATACATAGTCTTCCAGATCATATGGTACAATCAGGTACAGAAGACTTGTGAAACGACTCCACAGGATACAGATACCAAACAGGATCAGGATCCAGGCAGTTGTATTCCGATGTTTTTGTAAGAATTTCCCGATATCACCGGAAAATTGATCCATGTGAAGAATGTAATTATCATCTACAGAGTAAAATTCTTCTTCTGACAGTGACTTCAGATTATGGACATTGAAAAAACTGTAGAACCATATCACAGGGAGAAACATGGCCAGCCATCCAAGGCCGGTAATGGAGGCCAGCGCAATTGCTCCCCAGAACAGCAGCATAATACTGATTCCCTGTTTTTTGAATCCCATGTACATTTCTCCGGCACCGGGGATCAGGGAAAAGATAAATACCCAGAAACCATGTTTTTGTTTTTTCATATATTTACTTGCCTCCGTTTATAATTTTATTCGTAAGATCACTCAGATTATCACTGATATTCTGAGAATTTTCACTGAGCTGGGAACCTACCTTCCTGGAAAGCTGGCTCAGATTGAAACCAATGTCAAAGGAAGAGGATATCTTAGCTTTTGTTCCCGGTGAAGTATGAAGAGTTGTAAAATCTGTCTGTGATACAGAAAAAAGCATGATCAGCGCAACACCCATACCCACTGCAGTACGTAAGCCTGTGCAAAGAAGCTTCATCCAGTAAGCAGTTTCATGTATTTTTCTGGAAGTTTGAATTTCAGGAGAAGCTGCTTTTTTCAGAATTTCATCCTGAAGATAGGCAGGAGCGTGTTCAGAAGATGTTTCCTCATCCTGAATCATCTGTTCCAGACAGAAATCGCATTGCTCCATATGTTCCAGAAAATGGATCATTTCATCAGTATTCATAGCTCCATCCTGGAATTTCTGTAATTCATCCGATGGTATATGCATCTAATCACTCCTTTCCAGCAGTGCCTTCAGCATGGATCTGGCACGGTAGATCTGCGTCTGGACTGTTTTTGTATTTTTGTTCTGTGAAGCTGCAATCTCGGCTGCAGTTTTTTCTTCACAGAAATGAGCGGTGGCTACTTCTCTGTAGGGACTTTTCAGATCAGAACAAAGCTGTCGGATCTGATTCTGGAAATCTTTGTCCAGGCAGGCCTCTTCGGGGGAGGATTCTTTATCATGGAGCTGCTCAAAATAAGTATCCTCTGTGGGAATGGTACGTCTGCCGGCAGCCTTCAGGTGATCCAGGCATTTTCGAACTGCGATTTTGCTGAGCCAGGCTTTTTCGTAAGTACCATCAAAACGGGAGAGATTTTTGTACGCGGAAAGAAAACATCCTGTGTCAGATCCTCGGCGTCAAACGGATTGCCCACCGATTTCAGACAAATGGAAAATATTAAATTTTGGTATGTATGTATCAGATATTCCAGATATTCTTCCCGTGTAATGTGATCAGCTCCTTTCTCGTCCCGTTCACTTATTATAACGCGTAAGACGGGGATAAAACTTCATTTTTTAAAAGCAATTTTTGAAAAAATTAGAATTCTTATAGCAGGGAGCCACAAATTGGTCTATACTATAAAACGTTAAAGCAGAGATGCAGAAAGGATGAGATAAATGACAGAGACAAAACGTTTATATTATGAAGATGTATATAAAAAAGAATTCACAGCAAAAGTCCTGGAGTGCAGAGAAGCGAAAAAAGGTTTTTACATTATTCTGGACGAGAGTGCTTTTTATCCGGAAGGTGGCGGACAGCCAAGTGATACCGGATATTTAGATGATGTGAAAGTAAAGGAAGTTCACGAAAAAGACGGCGAACTTCTTCATTATACGGATAAGCCATTGGAGACTGGAACCGAAGTTCAGGGCCGGATCGATTGGGCAAGAAGATTTGATCTGATGCAGCAGCATTCCGGTGAGCATATGGTCAGCGGTCTGATCCATGAGGCTTATGGATATGATAATGTAGGATTTCATATGGGAAGTGACACCATTACTGTAGATCTGAACGGTCCGCTGGATGAGACACAGCTTTCAGAGATTGAACGAAAAACAAATGAGAAGATATGGGAAGACTCTGCGGTAAAAATTCTTTATCCTACTTCAGAAGAACTGGAAAAGATTGATTACAGAAGCAAAAAAGAGCTTACAGGACAGGTGCGTATTGTGGAATTTCCAGGTGCGGATATCTGTGCATGCTGCGGAACCCATGTGACACATACCGGAGAGATCGGCATGGTGAAGCTTCTTTCTGTGGAGAAATTCCGCGAAGGTGTCCGTATTGAAATGATCTGTGGAAAACGTGTTCTGGATTACCTCAATATGGTTAATGAACAGAATCATCAGATCTCAGTGAAACTTTCTGCAAAAATTGATAAAACCGCACAGGCAGTAGAGCGTCTTCAGGATGAAAACTTCCGTCTGAAAGGACAGGTCAATCAGTTTGTGGATGATATGTGTCGCAAAGAAGCGGAACGTTATGCAGGAAGCGGAAGTGTTCTGTTATTCGTAGACGGAATGGACAATGATGGAGTGCGTAAACTTGCAGATGCCGTGACACAGACATGTCAGGGTTGCTGTGCAGTATTTTCCAAAAATCCAGATGGAAGCTACAAGTACGCAATGGGCGAAAAAGATGGCGATCTCCGTCAGTTTACAAAAGAAATGAATATGAAATTAAACGGACGCGGAGGCGGTAAGCCATTCTTCGTACAGGGGTCTGTACAGGCAGCGGAGGAAGAAATCAGAAGATTTTTTGAGCAGTGATAAAAATGTTTGGAGAATGTCATGCACATATATTTCTCAATGGCTATGATTACCGAAAAGCTGTTGAGACACAGAAAAACGGACCGCAGGACGAGCTGATCCGTGCTCATCTTGAGGAATACCGGAAGCGTGGAATCCGTTTTGTGAGAGACGGAGGAGATCATTACGGTGTGTCAAAGCGGACTGCCAGACTGGCACCCGAATATGGAATTGACTATCGCACACCGGTTTTTGCTATTTATAAAGAAGGCCATTATGGAAGAATTGTTGGAAAAAGTTTCTCAGATATGAAGGAATATCACAAAAGAGTCCTGGAAGCTGCTGCTGAAGGTGCGGATTTTATTAAAATCATGACGACCGGGCTTCTGGATTTTGAAGATCATGGAAGGATCACGGGAACTCCGCTTTCTGTTGCAGAAGTAAAAGAAATGGTACATATTGCTCATGAAGAAGGGTTTGCCGTGATGAGCCATACCAATGGTTCTTATGGCGTACAGGCAGCAGTGGAGGCTGGCGTTGACAGCATTGAACACGGAAATTATATGGATGATGAGACGATTTCCATGCTGGCAGACAGCGAGAGTGTGTGGGTGCCTACACTTGTAACTGTGCGAAATCTTAAAGGCTGCGGAAGATTTGAAGATACGGTCCTTACTTCTATTATCAGGACAGGTGCGCAGAATCTGAAGAAAGCTTTTGAGAAAAAGATCCATGTGGCAGTGGGAAGTGATGCCGGTGCATACCAGGTTCTTCACGGACAAGGTGTGCAGGACGAAAGCAGAGCTTTTTTTGACATACTGGGTGATACATCGGAGGTACGAAGCTGGATGGAAGACGGGGAAAGAAGAATTCAGTCCGCCTTCCGTCACGGGTCTTCGAATTTAATACAGGAATAAATATTGGAGGTGCGTGATTTCGCAGGGTTAAAAGTAACCCGGAGGTCCGCACCTTCTTCCATTCCGCTGGTGGAAAGATCCTGGGCATTTTCGCGGTCGCAGAGAATTTTTACTCCATCGTAAGTCTGGATCAGGACAGTATTGGCCGTTGTTCCAAGAATAGTTCCGGTTACAGTGGAAGAGATGTTGCGGACAGAAAGTGTATCAGGATCTTCTCCTGTAATGCCGCGGATCTTCATTCCGCTGGTGGATTCGCCATTGAAATTCCCTGTGTAAGTAATATTTACATAAGATCCGGGAGCCATTCCACCTTTGAAATATACGGGAATAGAAGAAATAGGAACATTCAGTTCTATATTTGCGGTCTGGGGAACAACAGTTATGGTATTGGTGCTGACATTTACAATTCTGGCCCGGAGGTGATGCTCTTTTTTCTTCGGTTCCGGCGAAGGTGTCGGAGTAGGCTCAGGAACTTTCATGGGATCTACATCAGAGACGCTGATTACTTTTGTGAAACTTCCGTCATACTGTTTGCTGTCTACCTGGGATGAGCTTATGAATTTTCCGCGGAAGTGAACGTAAACCCATCTGCCTGCTTTAATACCTTTTTTGTAATATTGTTTCACGCCTGTTACCGGGAAAGTGACAGTATTGCCTTTCTCTGTTACGATAACAAGGGCGTTGGAGGTAAGACGTTTTACTTTTCCTTTCAGAGTACGGTCTTCCAGAGGAGTTTCGTTATGGTACTGGTCAGTTATCTTGATCGGAGAGATCGTACTGATATCAGTTCCGGAAAGCTGTCCTTCATAGATCACACTGACATTGTCACTGAGCACAACTCCGTATTTACATTCCAGTCTTGTCTGAGAAACGTCAAAAGTATAAATTTTACCGTTGCTGGAAATGGTAAGACAGCTTCCGTCAAAATTCTGCAGAGAACCGGAAAGTTCGTCCATATAGACACGATCTTCCGGGGAAGAATTCTGACCTTCCTGATTTTCGGAAACAGAAGTTGATGCATCTGAAATTTTGTCCTGAAGAGAAATAATATGATCATTCGAGTGATCGTTGCTGCAGCCACCCATAAAAAGGGAAATGCCGAGAATTATACATGCAGCAGGCAGTTTTTTCATTTGTGTCCTCCGACCCTGGAATAACGGTCAGTCCTGTTTTTCTGTAAGATCTGGGGGCTCCGGCGCGAAATCAAAAATCTGTCGGAAAGAATCCCACTGCTCACGGTCGTCTATTCCATGGTTGATCAGACCCGTGCACTCAGTACAGGCATTGGTATCCAGATAATTTTTATATTGAATGTGATAGGGATTTTTGGTGTTTTTTTCCTGCGGATTTTTCATATGATTACTCTCCTTGCGTTTAATAAGAAGTAGTGTATGAAAACAGGAAGAATATTATGTAAGATACAAGTATTATAGCAAAAAGAAATTTGAATTTCTACAGGGAGTTGGAGAAAAATCCCCACAATCCCTGACTTACTGAAAACGCGTTCCCACAGGCTGGACGCGGAACCAGTATGTGTAAAAATACCGGAATCCAAGAGAACTGTAAAGTTTTTCCGCGGAATCATTGTTTTTGACTACCTGAAGATAAGCGTGGCTGGCACCTCTTTTTTTCCCTTCTTTAAGAAGTCCGGATACGATCTGGCGGGCGTAGCCTCTGCGGCGGTAATCCTCACGCACATGAATAGCATAAATTCCGATGTAATCACGATCAAGGATTCCAAGACCTGTGGCGATGATCTGGCCGTTTTTGGTGATGGAAGCGCAGACTGTTTCTTTCAGGATAGCGCGATACATGGATGGAACAACGGTTCTGTGGATCGGGTTTGTGGTTCCTTTCAGATCAAACAGGCTGCGGATCCAGAAATCAGGAATTTCATCGGTAAAAAGAACGTCTGTGACAGGTGTATCCAGAACTGCTTTGTCCAGATCTACAGACATAACATTGGTTACGTGCTGGACGGAGTAGCCGCGGTTTTCCAGCATATAGTCGAAATCCGGAGATACAAGAGGGCTGATCTTGAAGATGGCCGGTGTTCCAAGACGTTTATAAACATCTTCACAGTAGGGGATTTTTTCCCTCCAGGGAAGGGTGGAGGTTCCGAATTGCTCCACACTGTTAGTTCTGTGTGTATAAAAATAAGAAAAACGGAGGATCCAGCCATCGTAAAGCTCCATTTTGTGAGATGGCCAGGCGTTCAGAGACATATCCTCGATTTTTTTGATTGCTGTTTCCATATTTTATAACCTTTCTGTGAGTGATGAATAAATTTTTTTGCGAGGAACTGATGACCCAGTGGTGTAAGGTGAATACCATCGGTGGTTATGTTATTTATTCCGACACGGGAAGCTTCCTGCATCAGATCATCCTGCAGCGGGACAAAAACGGCTCCATACTTCTGGCTGATCGTCCGGATCTCACAGGACATTGTGAGAGGAGAGGAATCCAGGATGCGTAACACTGCGGCCATGGGAAGATAAATGGTTCAAGGAAAAAGAGTTTCCGGGTTGATGTTGAAGGGACTGTACGCTGTATTGCAGAGAGCTTACAGGCCAGTATTTCATATCGTTCAGAAAATTCTTTCATAAGAATCTGCTGTTGTTGGGGAGTACGGCGGGTGTTTATCATAATACCAATATCGTTGATTCCGATAAGGACAGTGACAATATCCGGATCATAGGTAGTTATCCAGTCATCAATATTATGGAGAAGCTTCTCCATGGTAAAACCATCAATACCTTTGTTTTCTGTGGAAAAATGCCTGTCAGTATTATGCATCAGGTTGGAGAGCAGCTTCACATATCCATTTCCCAGAGGATACCCGGAAAAAGACGGCCGCAATCCGTAATACTGTCACCTAGGCATAAAAGACGAGTCATATCAATTCCTTCTTTCTGGTGCTTTGTTTGATAGTAGCACTAACAAACACTGTGGTCAAGCGTATGAATTTCAGGTTTACAATTCTGAAAATGGGTAAAAACGAATAAACATAGAAAAACAT
>ENA-OUNH01000120-OUNH01000120.1-human-gut-metagenome-genome-assembly--contig:-NODE-120-length-29220-cov-12.000206_pt1 | contig 29220 bp, 29 predicted proteins | sample MGYA00242806_ERZ504814 | MGnify/ENA primary metagenome ERZ504814 (study PRJEB26092, sample SAMD00036389) | human gut metagenome | host: Homo sapiens | study: EMG produced TPA metagenomics assembly of...
GCCGCTTTGCCAGAAGGAACTCTGCATCCGCAGTCCGGCTGTCACACGCATAGCCGGTAATGAGCCTGCCGTTATCTGTTTTCTTTGGATTGGCCACATAGTCGATGATGTCACTGATCGCCCGACTTTCTGTGCGGCCCTTGCCGACATGAAGCGGCATGATTCTCGTGGTTGCCATAGGTCAGACCTCCTTCCCGAAAAGAAAACGGCCTGCCATAGCAGACCGCTTTCACTATTCTATAAACTTTCTTCATCGAAAAAATTGAACTCATCATCTTCTAAGTGTCTTGGTGGAAATCTCATTTCATATTGCTCTTGCGCCAATGCACGGACATCAGGCCGCCTATCCTTTAGTCGATTTTTCAGCCAGGACAACTGCTCTTTCGATAGCCTCCATGGAAGATTCAAAAGACGATTCAGTGTCATCAGTTCAGCCTGCTTTTCTGCTGGTAGCGAAGCACAGGATTTACAAATGTGGGATGCATGACCTTTGCCTGAAAATTTTCGTTGGCTTTGTATTCACCACAAACTTTACAATAGTGTCCATGCTTTTTCATAAGCTGATGCCCTTCTCGCAAAGAACATATAACCTGCGAATTGCTTTCATAATCACATCCCATTCCAAATCAGAAGCATAAGAAAACTTTTACGGTATGCCTCCCAAAGTTTTTGCATAACCGAATCATTTTCCACTTCGTCAAAAACTTCTTCAGCCTGGTTAAGATACTTCTCCGATCCCCGTTTATGAGCAGTTGCCAGAAGCGCATCATGTAAAATTTTCGGGTTCAGCGTGGTTCCATGCAGCTGTTCTAAAATGTAAATATCGTAGAAATCTCTCATGCGGGTATTGGTTGTGGTTCTGGTAATAATGGTTTCCAGCTTTTCTGCCAGCACAGTTTCTAAAATTATAAGCCCAAATATCAATGGAGCGATCTTCCAGCATAAGTTTGAATGAATACCGAACCTCTCTTGGAGTGATTGCATCTCCCGTAGAAATATCAATTTCAAAGGGGTCACTACACCATCGAATGTTGTACTCATGCTGACACGAATCCCCGGATACTCTGCTTCATCCATAATCTCCGAAATACTTTTCAGCTGAAATTTAACACCATCATCAATCGGAACAGTTACGATTGATGAAATTAGATTCTCAATATCCTCCACATTAACATTAGCTCCTTTTATGGTTGCATCCAAATCCATCGTAGAGCGGGCATCCAATCCAACCATAGCCGCTACCAACATACCACCCTTCAAGATAAACTTATCACGATACTCAGAAAGAGAAATACGCTCCAAAAAACGCTCCATCATGTAGTTCCTCATTAAAATCTGAGCATCTGCGGATTTTTCTCTGGAAAGGTTTCGTATTAAATCTTTAAGCTGCCTTGCTGTTTTTATCATAAAAGTACCTCCAAATACTGTCGTAAAATTTTTTCCACCTTGAACATCCCAGCATATTGCATTAAAGCTCGCAGGTTCTTATCTTTTCTACGGGCATACGCTTTCAGTGCTCCCTGAAAGGTCTGAATTTCAATTCTGCTACGGCTTCTGAGCAAATCACAGATCGTTCGCTCCATATCATAAACCGGCACAGTATGCCCGAACGGAGTTTTCGCTGTTGTAAGTCCTACATCATGTAAGTCTGCTTTAATCGTAAAAACTTGAATGCCTTCTGCTTTCATTTTGCTTGGATTGCATCCAGTTTTGACCGTAACTGTATATTCTATTGGTTCACGGTCTGTCAGATCGTGAAAAAATAAAGCTGTTTCATGTGAAAATACTGCTTGTTCAAATCGCAAATGAAGCAGATACATGGCATCCACCCAGGAATCTTTGGACAGATAAATCCCATGTGCGACTCTATCCAAATCTCGTGAACGCACATAATCATAAAATACCGGCTTTGAAATTCCAGAAGATACGACCTGCGATGTTCGCAGCATTCCTTCTTGTTCTGTTAGCATCTGATCCAGCTGTTCAAATTGTCCCATCATATCACTTCCTTTCGCACTAATATTATACGCGATATTAGTTCAAAAGTAAAGTCGTGGATATATAGTTTCTCTTTCCAAATTTAACAGACGGTGTCTGGCATTTTATGGTTTTGCGTATTTTTATCCATAAACCAACTCCTGAATTGCAAATTTCAAACTCTGCACCTTACCCATCAGCCAGATTGCAGCCAGTGGCAGCCCCATCGGGCTAATCAAAAATGCCATAACCAGCAAAATCACACCATTCTGCGGGGAATAGGTAAGCAGCACAGCCACACCAAGCAGAGCAATCACGGTACTGAACAGGCCGAGCACCAGACCGGATATGTAGATCAGCCCCGTGCAGAGCCAGACAAAAAGTGTCAGAACCAAAATGACCGGTGCAGTTATAATCATCAAAAGCCCTTTCAAAATCTTCATGTCATTTCCTCCTTGCAGCGTTCTTGGTATCTTTTCTAATCATATTATCCGGCATGGGCAGGCAAAAGACAAGGATACCGATAAAAGAAAAAGCGGAGAGAGGAGCAGCGAAGTAATGCCGTTCCTCCCTCCGCAAATGGAGTATCTATCCCTGTTATAAGAGTTTGGAAAGCTGGGTAATGATTTCCTCTACGCCCTCCCATAACTGTTCCTGCCGCTGGGATATATCCTCCAAGTCAGCATCATAAACCCGCCCAGTCTCATGCACTTTACGGGTCAGCTGGTTTAAGTTGTTGCTGCTTCGGCGCATCAGGGAAACAAGCTCCTTCAACTCCGGCAGCTCCAGCTTGACTACATACCCATCCAGCGCCATTTTTCTTAGATAGGCTTCACGGTTGGAGGTTCCAAACTGAGACATTTTTTGCTCAATCACAGCAAGCTCCTCCGCTGAAACTCTAAAGTTTAATTGCATATCCCGCTTACGCTTTGCCATAGTTATCGCTCCGGCTCCCGTTTCTTCGGGGCGGCAGGCTTATGGGCAGGCAGCTCCTGTTTGAGCTTATCCCGTACTGAGGGGCGGGACGGTTGCAGTTTTTCTCCCTGAGTACGGCTACGCTGCTGTTCTTCTCGCACCAGATCAATAAAGCCATCCAGCACAGCAGGGTGGCTGTTCAGGACATAACCACAACGGACGGTTTCGGGATTATCGTTGGGAATGGTCTTGGCCCATTCCTTATTGCGTCGGGAGTAACGCCCATCCCAGTCCTGAAGCTGGACGGTGTTGGCAAGGACCAGCGCCACACGCTCCATGCCATAGGTCTCGATCACACCCTTTGCCGCATCGTGACTGAGATACATTCCGTCGAAGTGTTCCCGCACCGCCGCTTCAATGGACTCCTTGCATTGGAGATTTGCATTGTTGGAAACCCGGTACTGCTCCAGTTCCCTATGTTCTCTCGCATAGGCGGCAGAGTGGGGATAGACCGGTGTTGTTCGCAGTTCCTCTTTAGCTCTGCACACATCGTCGGCACGGTTCTCAATACTGTCCCGGATCACATCCATATAGCCGGTCTCCAGCTTTTCAAAATAGCGGTACACATCCGCCAACGGAGAGGGAGATTCCAAAAGTGCCTGAGCCTGGGTGTCGGTCAACTCCAGTTCCTCCATTGCCATCACGATGTCCTCGCGGATGGTGTACTCATAGGCATGGTTTAAGACTTCTTCCGGGGGCTGGCTTTTCAGCCAGTCCCGGAACTTGTCCTGTTCGGCAGCCATCTTTTCATAAAGGGCTGTATTCAGATCGTTAGTATTCATGTTATCGCACCTCCTCATGCTGTTTTGGTTTCTTGTCTGTACTACGGGATTGCACCGGGCGTTTTAGGGTATCCAGCACCGAAGGCCGTGTGCTTTTGGCAACAACAGACTCGGTGTGTGCCTGCCCCTTTCCGTCGATGTTGAGCAGGGTATCCAGCTCCACCAGACGGGCGTTTTTGCTTCTCAGTTCTTCTTCATAAAGGAATGGCTTTCCGACTTCCTCCTTTGCGGCAGCCTGCTGCTGATAGAGGTTATCCAGCTGGGCCTTTGCCGCCTCCAGACGCTGGGGCATCTGGGCGAGGGCATTGTCGATACGGGTAAGATTTCCGCGAGGGTCTGTACCAAGGGTTGCCCTGTGGGTCATCTGTCCTTTCAGCAGGAGCGTATATTCCTGTTTCCAAGCGGAAAATTCCACGGACATGGCATAACCCCGGTAGCTGCCGATCTGCACCGGATCGGAGGTTTTGACCTCCTTGCAGGCATCCAAAAGGGCTGCACCGGCGTTCTCCTTATCGGTCAGCAGGTCTCCCCGGATCTCCATACCGGCAAAGCCGTCCTCCGGGTGCGGGTGAGCTGCCAAAACCTCCAGGTCAGATTCAAAGCCCTTGATAAAGCCCTTGTGCTTTTCAATCTCCTCCGGGAAGTATTTGAGCAGCTGGTCCTCCAGACGATACTGCTTGCTCTGGTGGTCGGCTTTCATCAGCTTCAGGCGGGATACCTCCACATCCAAATCCATACGCTCTTTGATACGGGGGTCTCCGGCGCACAGAGCCTTGATCTCGGCAAAACTGAGGGCGGTTTCATCCACATCATCGCAGGAGCGCACCGGCGATTTAGAAGTCATGATCTGACTGATGAATTTCTGCTTGTTCTCCACCGTCTGCCAGAGGTATGCGTCAAAAGTTCCTTCTGTCACATAGCGGTACACATGGACAAGGGGGTTCTGGTTGCCCTGGCGCTCGATACGGCCCTTTCTCTGGGCAAGGTCTCCCGGTCTCCACGGACAGTCCAGGTCATGAAGTGCCACCAGACGGTCCTGCACATTGGTGCCTGCGCCCATCTTGGCGGTGCTGCCCATAAGCACACGCACCTGACCGGTACGGACTTTGGAGAATAGCTCCTTTTTCCGCACTTCGGTATTGGCTTCATGGATAAAAGCGATCTGGTCGGCAGGCATCCCCTGGGCAATGAGTTTCTGACGAATATCGTCATATACCGTAAAGACCGGTTCCTGCTCCGGCAGAGGCACAGCGCCTTCCAATGCGTGAAGCAGTGGATTATCCAGCGTTTTCGCCGCCTTGCTTGCAGGAGCTTTTGCCTGCGGTGTAGAAATGTCGCAGAACACCAGCTGGGTCAGCTTGTCAGCTTTGCCATCCCGCCAGATCTGCATGATGTTGTCCACGCATTGATTGACCTTTGTGCCAGGTTCATCCGGCAGCATCTGGTTGACGATTCTCTGATCCAGGCCCAGCTTACGGCCATCCGAGGTAATCTTGAGCATATTGTCCTGGGACGGGTCAACGGTTCCGCTGTGTACCAGCGATGCGCGCTCCGAAAGAGCCTTGACCATTTCCTGCTGATGTTCGGTAGGCTGCGCCACGATGTTGTGGTATTCCACCTCCGGGGTGGGCAGGTTCAGTTGGTCGGCAGTCTTGATGTCCGCCACTTCTTTGAACAGGTTCATCAGCTCCGGCAGGTTAAAGACTTGCTGAACCTTGTTCTTGCCCGGTAGCCGGTGCCTTCCGGTGCCAGCTCCAGTGCTGTGACGGTCTCCCCAAATCGGGAAGCCCAGCAATCGAAGTGGGTCATGTTCAGTTCTTGCAGGCGTTCATACTGAAGGTAACGCTGCATGGTGTAAAGCTCGGTCATGGAGTTGCTGACCGGTGTGCCGGTGGCAAAAATCACGCCACGGTTTCCGGTGATCTCATCCATATAGCGGCACTTGGCAAACATATCGGAGGATTTCTGCGCGTCCGATGTGGAAAGACCAGCCACATTCCGCATTTTTGTGTATAGAAACAATAGTGATAGGTAAGGCTTTGAAGTTATCTCCACCTTTTCCCCCACCCCACACCGGGCGTGCAACTTTCATCGCACCCGGCGTACCATCAAACTAACTTACTACCCTCCATCGGGGTTCAACACTTTATGCCCTCACAGTACATATCGTGCTTACAAATTTCACTTTTGTTTATACTTTTGAATCTTCTTTAATACCTTTTCATCTATGTTTGGCGGTATCGGACCGTTGTTGACCATTCGATAACAGTCATTGCATAGCCATACAAGATTTTGCACTTTGTTTACTTTTCCTAACGGAAGTTCCCCTTTGACGTGATAACAATACTTTTTGTTATCTAAAAACAGCGGTTTCTTACAGCACTTACACTTGCCTTTATCTCTGTTGTACGCATATTCCCTGTTCATGAAGTATTCAAAATTATATACGGTCTTTGCATAGACCGAAAGCTGTATATCCCTTGCGGTATTCACTGACGGTCTATCACATGGAAGAGGCTTGCTTCTGCTACGGAAATAACTGTAAATTCGTCTGCCCTCCTCCGTATAAGGTGTCATGCGTTGGTCGAATGGCTTGCTTTCATACTTACTATGGGTAATAAACGCCATAGTAATTCCAAACCATTCTCCCTCAATCGGAACAGCAAATGTTTTACTTTTGTATCCCTCATGCCTATGCGGTAGGTTACAGAGCTTTTCCATTGGTATTTGATACTTATTGTAGTGTCTGGGAAATCTCTTTTTCCATACTGCCAATGCTGTGTTATTGATTCTTCTGTCTATGACATGAAGAGCATGAGAGCATATTGAGGGTTGTAAATACTGTGCCAGCCCCACTATCATGGAGTTCACACGCTGTATCTGTGCCGCCTGTACGTTCCTTTCTGTGGATTCTCCAATCACTCGGACTTCGTCAGCAATCTTCTGTATTTTATCTTTCAATCGCTCCATGTCTGGTAATGGTTTACCCACCAGATTTTCCGTCCACGTTTGGGGGTCAGGGGTTTTCCTCTTTTTCTCCGCTTTGACCACAAAACCGAGGAAATGGATTCCCTCCGTTCTAAGGTCTGTTACAAACGTCTTTTCCTGTGATAATTCCAGTTTCATTTTATTTCTAAAATATTTTGTCATCACACGTTTTAATCGGTATGCTTCCTGTTCTGTTGATGTTAAGATAACCCAATCATCTGCAAAACGAAAATTGTACTTTGGAGTTACTCCCAACCATTTCAATCGTCGTGTATCATTACACTTATGTTTGCATTTCCTGTGGGGTTCCATATACATTCTTCCTACATACCAGTCAAAATCATTCAGATATACATTTGACAGCAATGGAGATAAAATTCCGCCCTGCATTGTGCCGAGTTTTGTATCATTCCTAGCACCGCTTTCTAAATATCCAGCCTTTAACATCTGTTGTATGATTTTAATCACTCTTTTATCGTGGATTCCAATACGCCATATCTTCTGTAACAGGATTCTGTGGTCGATATTGTCAAAACACCCTTTAATATCTCCTTCAACCGCCCATACAGGCTGGTCTTTTGAATAAGTAGAAGCATTGATGACATTGATAATATCTCTGACAGCGTGTTTCTGTGCCCTGTAAGGTCGAAATCCATAACTGTGCGGATAAAATCTTGCTTCACATATAGGCTCAATAATAATTCTCACACATTCCTGTATAATTCTGTCCAAAACTGTTGGAATACCCAGTGGGCGTTTCTTTCCATTCTTTTTCGGGATATATACTCTTTTTGCTGGCTTCGGTCTGTAATTACTGAAATTATCTCTTATTAGTGCAATTAGTTCCTCTTTTGGCATTTGCAGATATTTGTCCATTTTCATCTGGTCTATGCCAGCCGTTTTACTGCCTTTATTAGACTTAATGTTATGAATTGCGGTAACAATAGTAACTTCATTTACCATTGCTTCAATAAGACCTGTGAAAGAGATTCCTTCTTTCGATTTTACATAAAGAAAATCTAAGGTCTGTTTTAATTCCGCTTCTGTTGAAAATCTGACGTTCAAATGCACAAGGCTATCACCTCGCAGTTCGTCACCCATATTTCAGGGAGTTTTTCTTTTCTTATTTTGTGAAATTTGTAAATTAGTTTGACTAGTCCCCTTCGCCATGAGTATTTCAACTCTTGTGACTGGCTTTCCCAATCTCAGACTACTATGGGACTGCTGACTTCTTGTGTTTTCATCACTCTGTACAGCTCCCACACAAGCTCTCAAACGTTCCTAAATCTCTATCCTTTTGTAGATTTAACTACTTGAAGACCTTAGGTTGCTACCTTACACCGTAGGGACAAATACACTTTGAAACATAGTTGTTGTGTACTCTGTATGATATTTCATTCATACAGGAATGTATTGAAAAACCAGCAATACACTCTTCCCTAATCTTTCGTCCTTTCGGACGCCTACTACTCTTACGATGCTGCATAGCTTCTTCTACGTGTAACCATAGTCTTCGGAAGACCGCACTATATATTCCATATCCCGCAGGACTTAGGACTTCAAGTTACGACTTCTTCACGCTTTATACGTGGGTGGATACAGCCACCTCGCATAGTGAAGTATTATCTCGCACACCACCTATAGCTTTGATATGCTATCATCAGTGTTGTTTCTGTGTGGCAAGGGTAATTCTCCCTTGATTTCGAGATTTAAGTTCTAACAGTTCATTCTTATTTCTAAGTGATTTCTGTCGGTCGATTTCGGTAAGTTTATCAGACTTACCTTGTGCGACAACGTTTCGCACAGTTTTTGAACAGGTGTGCTTCGTCTACAAATAAGGCATCTACGCCGGTTTCTTCAAAGTACATCACGTCATCTTTGATTTCTTCATTGTTCAGTTCTTCGATTTTCTGCAACAGTTTTTTCTTCCTGCTTTCCATCTGCTTTATAGACCAGTTCTTTCCATCTTCTTCCCTTGCCCGGCTAATAGCTTCTACCAGTTGCTCTGCCTGTTCTTCGATCATAGCTCTTTGCCGGTCAGGGGAAATGGCAATTCTCTGGAACTGGGTATGGCCGATAATAATACAGTCATAATCCCCAGTTGCCATTCTGGCAATCATGCGTCTGCGGTTTTCCTTCTGAAAATCTTCTTTTCTGGTAATCAGGATTTTCGCATCTGGATAAGCCCGCAAAAATTCCGCCCCCATCTGGAACGTCAGGTGGTTAGGAACGGTAAGAAGGGGTTTCGTTGCCAGCCCCAGTCTCCTCATTTCCATACAGATACAGATCATTTCCAGAGATTTACCGGCACCTACTGTATGGGCAAGCAGGGTATTTCCTCCACACAGCAATGCCCTTGCTACAGCATTTTTCTGATAAGGACGCAGCTTTAACAGGGGGTTCAGTCCCGGCAGTTTTAAATAAGAGCCATCATAGCTTCGTTGTCTGTCGCAGTTAAAGGTTTCATTATAAAAATCCACATATTTTTTTCTGCGCTTTGGTTCCTTAAAAATCCAGTCCCGGAAGGCTTCTTTTATCTGCTCCGCCTTATCCCTGGCAAGCATGGTTTCCTTCCGATTAATTACATAACGTACTTTTTCCCCTTCCTGCACCCGGTCCCTGATAGTCACAATCCGGCTGTTTAACAATTCCTCGATAATGCTGATCGCATCCATAAATCTTGTACCATAGGTTTCCCTGGTACGAATGGTTCCTCCAAAAAAGTTTCCCCTGTCAATATGGTACGACATATCTGCATCTAAGCGCTCAACCTTGAGGGCGTGGCCAATATGAGTGCAATAGTTTCTTTGATTATTCTCCGGTATTTCCAAAAGCTCATATATAAACTGTTCGTAATCCTCATTTTCAATCCAAGTTGTTCCCAGTTTTACACTGATCTCAGGCGCTGTCAGGTCTTTGGGCTGCACCTTTTCCAATGCTTCCACATTATCTGCAAACAAAGGATTGTTCTGTGCATAGATTCTGGCAATACGGAGCTTCTGCCGCACATTGCCACTTAAATACTCATCTGCGGTTTCCCACCCTGCATTTGGGTCGTCTTCCTTGGCCAGTACCGGGTTCTGGTAGATTAACCCCTTTAATTCCCGGATCAGTTCCTTCCTGTTTCCCGGATAAAGGGAGAGCATATAGGGAATATCCACCCGATTATATTCTGACAGACTGATATGCAGTGCTTCCTGAGCATTTTCCACTTTGTCTATCACATCTCTGGGGCGTATGGTCCTTTTATAAAAGATATCGGCTTTTGTTACATTTTTGTCCTCATCAACCACTTCCAGGGAAGAAAGCAGTGGATAATCGTTGTCCTGCCGGAAAGCCATTTTATTTGTCCGGTCACAGAAATATCCATGCGTTTTCACAAAGGCATCATATAAACGGTTTAACTGTTCCTGTGCCTTTTTCAATTCCTGATCGGAACAATTTTCCTGCTGTATCTGTAAAATTTCACGCACCAGAAGGCGGATTTTATGCATGGCACGTATCCGACGCTTCACACTTTCCTTTGCCTGGCTCCGGTATAAAGACTCCCCTTCCCTGTAATATACTTCGTCCTGTATCACTGTAAATGTATAATTGGGTATCTTAGGGGAAGCAGCTAAGACATCCTGTGCTTCTTCCTTTTTTTCTGCTATGCTTTCTTCATAACAGTTTTGGGGAAGTTCTCCAACTGCGTCCAAAATTCCTTTTTCCAGGTCAAAGTCTTCTGCATTATTGACCAAGGCTGTATATTTGGAATCTTTCCCGAAAAACTGTTCAAACCAGACCATTTTCCCAAGCATCATTTCCGGGTGTTCCAGATAATACTCATTCACCGGTACCATATCTTCCGTAAGCCCTGTATAAGTCCAGATTGGTTCCCCCATTAAAGGCTCTGCTTTTTTCTGAAAAAATAAAAGGTCACTTGTAACTGCTGTATTGGCACTCTTTCCAAAAGAATCTGCTGGAAGCCGGACTGCCCCTAAAAGATCTGCCTGTTCTGCCAGATTTTTTCTCACAGTGCTGTCATTTTTATCCAACGTCCCTTTTGAAGTTACCACTGCCAAAATACCTCCTGGCCGAAGGAGATCCATGCTTTTCCGGATAAAGTAATCATGGACTTTTAACTTCATCTTTTTATATCTGGGATCGTACAAACGGAAATCCCCAAAAGGCACGTTTCCTACAACCACATCAAAGCTGTTATCCTCAAATTCCGTTTTTTCAAATCCTTTGATCTGGATATTTGCTGAAGGGTGGAGCTTTTGTGCAATCCTTCCGCTTATGGAATCGATCTCTACGCCATAAAGCTGTGATTTCCGCATACTTTCCGGAAGACCATGAAAAAAGTTTCCAATCCCCATAGCCGGTTCCAGAATTTTTCCCTTCTGGAATCCAAACTGCTCCAGGGCTTTATAAACACCCCGCACCACTTCCGGCGGCGTATAAAAAGAACTGTTGACACTAGCCCTTGCCTGGGCATATTCTTCTGCGGTCAACAGTTCCTTTAATTCCTGATATTCTTTTTTCCATTCCGGGCGTTTGCTGTTAAACGCATTTGGCAGCCCACCCCACCCTACATATCCGGCAAGGATTTCCTGCTCTTCCTTTGTGGCATTTCTCTCTTCCTGCTCCAGGATTTTTAAAATACGAATAGACCGGATATTTTTCTGATACCGGCTTTTATCCCCTCCGGTAAACTGTAGCCACCCTTCCGGATAATAATAATCTCCTGCTTCTTCCCTGCTGTCCGTCTGGACAAGATTTTTTTCTTCCCAAAAGGAATCTTCCTTTTGGAGGATCGCAGTATATTCTTCCCATAACGCTGGAAACCAAGGAAGCAGGCGGTACATATTCTCCTGCTGCTCTAAGGTTTCTGCATCTTCTGTATAAGCAATCTGGTCGTCCTCTGCCAGATGTGCAGTAAGCCCGCCAAACTGATCCCAGGATAGTTCCTGTAGAAAATCCTGGCTTTCCGGCAGAGTAATCCTGATCCCGCTTTCTTGGATACAAAGCTCATAATTTCCATGTTCGGTTCGAACCAGATAATAAGGCTGGCCTTCCGGTACTTCCCGAAGCAAAAGCATCTTCAAAAAATGGTTTTTTTCTTCCGGTAGCTGATTGGTCGTATAGACCAGACAGAGCATTTTCTTTAAAATATCTGCCTGGATATTCTGTTTATAAAAGGCTATTCCAATCTCTTCTAATGGGAATGGTTTCTTTTCCTCAAACACTTCCTGCGTATTCTCTGGCTGTAAGGTTTCTTCTATATCTTCCCCGTTTTCTAAGGCTTGCTCCGATACGGATAACAGGGGAAGATACGTTCCTCTTTCAATCCGTTTCCCTATCTCAAAAGAAACCTCGTCCCAGTACCAGAACGCCTCCTTCATGGAAGTTTCCTTACTCCAAAGGATATAAAAACCGCTGGGACAGCTTTCGGCGGTCAGGATACCGTCTTTTGTATGGGCTTCTCTTTTTACATCTCCATACACTTCATAAAGATAGGCTTCCCGGTCTGTTTCTTCCGGATTATTCCGGTAAAACTCATAAATTTTATATGGTATCTCCCGCTCTGTCATCTCCAGAAGAATTTTCTCTTTCTGCCAGTTTTCCGGTTGTACAGGTTCTATCTCCCCAGACGGAAAAGGAACCGCCGAAGCAGTTCCTTTCTCTGTATCCTCTTCTGTTTTTTTCTGTTTTATCCGATCCTGGGGTGAATGATCTCCTCCATAACCTGTTTCTGTGCTTCCATATCCGCCTGTATCCGAAGACTGGTCATTTCCAACGTGTTGTAAGGGTCGGTCCTGTCCTCTCTGGTCCAGGTCTTCAGAAGACTTTCTGCCAGTTTCTCGTGGTATTCCTCCGCTTCTGTCTGGATTTTCATAAGTTTCTCCATCAATTTCCCGGACAGGAGCATCATTTCGTATTGGGCCTGGTCCGTTCTCTTCATTTCCTGTGCTGCGATCCTGCCGTAACGGTTCAGGGACGCCAGCATCTTCTCCTCGCTCATCACGCCCTCTAAAACTGGTATCTGTACGCCATTCATTTCCCTGTACTGGATTCCTGCGATTCCTTCCATAATACTGTCTCCTTTCAAGGTCTATGTTCTTCATGGTCCTTGCAATCTGTAACACAATCCGCCCAGATAAATGAGATACCAACCGTCCTGTTCGGTACAGAATCTCCTCATTCTCTGAAAAACCGCAGATAAAAGAAAAATCCAGGGTGTCATCTCGGATACCGCAGCGGCTTTCCACCGCATAACAGACACTGTTTACAAGAAACTCTGTAATCTGGTTTTCTTTTACCTCCTGTCCCTCTCCGGTAAGGACAGCCAACTTCTGCAAGGATTTTAAAATTTCATCTTCCTCTTCTATCATAAGCCAAACATTTGTTCTTGTAAAGGCGTCTAAAGAATTTTTAAACTTTTTTCCTGTTCGTAGATTTCCGGGAACAGCTCCCTTGCCAGCAGCCTGCGGTTTGTCCCATTCACCTGCCAATTCCAGGGCCGGATTCCCTGTCCCTTTACATCTTGAATATCATAAACATGAGTCACTCCTTCCCCGAAAATTTTGGAAGGAAATACTGCAATTCCTTTACTCCCTCTGGCAACCGGCAAATCCATTTCATGCCAGGCATCATATCCTGCAAGAACAGAAGCATCTGGACGCTGGGCATATACCATACAGGTATTTAAGAAGTCCAACTGATACAAGCGCCCCATGCAGGAAAGGAAATTTTTCCAGGAATCCTCCGACTTTGAAATCCAGTGTATGGTTTCTTCATACAGTTCCCGTACTTTTGTGATATGCTTCATCTTCTGTTCCTTCTTTCTTTTACAGGTACCAGTTCTTTTGCAGAAATATCACGATAGGAAAAATCATCTGCTCCCAGCACGATTTTTTCTGCATAATAATCTGCTTCTGCTTTTGCAGTTGCCTCTAATTCATTCCCGCCCCGGTATCTTACTTTTTTCTCCAGGACTTCTGTTATGGTCACTTCATATTCTTTTTCGTCCATGCTTCTCCTTTCTTACTGCAAGCGGCTGGGTCTTCCATACAGCCCAATGTTCGACGGATTGAACGGGTCATTGACCACTCCACGTCTGCTGTTGGCTGCATGTACCATTCTGCCATTACCAACATAAATTGCCACATGGGAAATATTGCGGAACTGCCCATTCTGCTCATAAGAATAAAAAATCAGATCTCCCGGCTCCAGTTCGCCTTCTGTAACTTCCAGCCCATGTGTTACCATAAATTCTCCCTGGGTAGAGGCAATCGCCGGAAGGGAAATGCCTACCTCCTGATACAACCGCTGTACCAGGGAACTGCAATCATAATATCCTTCCTCATACCGGTGTTCCTGACTGTATTTACAGCCTACCTTCGTCAGTGCCAGATTTGCAACGTCACTTCCTACACCAAAGGAAGGGATCTCATTTCGGAATTCCTCACTCATGACTTCCCTTAAAAGTTCTTCTTCTTTTTCTGTCAGCTTTCCAAGTGCAATATAGTCCTCATAATTCAAGTTCTTGACATAATAGCCCTTCTTTGTTACCGTAATCTCATTTTCGTCCCCATCTGCCAGAAACGCTTCAAAAGTCTGATGTCCCCAGGCAGACGCAGATGCATGGTCCGCACAGAAAACATCAAATTGTACCCCATACCGGTCAAATGCCCCGGTATCTTCTACGGTATATTCAATCCCATTCATAATGATCCTGGTTCCCATAGGGACAAAGGGGTTCTGTGCATCTACTGCAAGGGTATGGTCCGGTTTTGGCATGACACCGGAAGCTGTCGGTCCTCCTGCCCACTGCCCACAACAGATACTACACTGGCAATAGCCGCTGGTAACAACATTTCCCAGACTTTCCCCTGCCTTTATGGTGGTGGTTATGGTCGTGTTTTCAAAACTGTTCATTTCATCAAAGATTTCCTTCAGCTTGTCCTTATGACGCTGATCCATATCCACACCTATATCCCCAGTTCCATACTTCACCATATAAACCATTAAAGTATCATAGTAATTACTCACATAATTCCCGTTTTTCTCATGGAGATAGGTGACAGCCCCATCTTCCCCATTTTGTCCAAGTTTTGTATTAAAGTCCATGTAGTAACCGCTTAAAACTTCTCGGACGGTAGGGTTCTCCTCAGACGGATTTGGCATGAACGCACCAAGGGGCGAACAGTATAAGAGGAAAAAGATAATCACTACAGGGATTGCCACCACAAGAAGAATACTGAACAGCGGAGCTAAAAGCGCCCCGGCAAACTGGATCACCTTCAGCATAAACACAGAGGCTTTCATCTTTACAATATCTTTTGCCACCTGTGCCAAACTATCCTGCTGCCCATTTCCGGTGAGCTTATTGATCATATACTGGATTTTTCTCTGCCGGACTGCCTGTTTTTTCTGTTTCTCCATCTGTTTCTTTTTCACTGCTTTTGTTTCTCTGTAAAACTGCTTATTGGTGATCTTCCCATCTGCCTGTTTTACCTTTAATTCCTGCTCTGCCTTTCTATAATTCCGATCCTTCCACAGCTTTTCTGCCGGTGTTGTTGCTGTCCCCATGACATAAAGAGAATCATTGACTTCCTCCCCGCCCTCTAACTGGGTCAATATAGCAGCCTCTCCCCGGCGTACCCCTTTTATGGCAGTCTGCTTCGCCAGGGAAGATTTTTTTGTTTCCGCCAGCTTTGCAGCCTGTTCTCTCCGGTACTGTTCCTTCGCCCGAAAACCAGCAGAGGGCTGGCTGTTTGGTGCTGTCCCCTGTTTCATCTGATCCATCTGTAAGGTTCCCGGTACAGATACCGTACTTTTGGTCTTTCCATTTTGTTTTCTATCTTCTGCTACTCCACGGATTACTGCCTCTTTCCCGGCTTGCTTTTTCTTTCCTTTTGTTTTTCAAACAGCGCTTCTCTGCCTTGCTCCGGCTGTTTCCCTTTTTCTGCCCCTTCTTTTTTCTTTCTCTGCCCTAAAAGATCGGCCACCGGCTTAGAGGTAAAAGCAGCTTTCTTTTCCTTTGCAGATAAAATCGGATTTTTCTTATGCACCGTCACCTGGGCTTCTTTTTTTAATTTCAGCTCCGGCTCTTTTTCTTTTTTACCTTAATCTCCAAAACAGTCCCCCTCTCCGGGGTTTAATTCTTCTGCCTGATACCAGAGCGCCTGAAACAGATACCCCTGTTCCTTTTCTCTGGGTGGTGGTCCGTACTCCTTTTCCAATTCCTGAAAGGCTTCCATAAGGTTTCCGGAAAATTCCTGGTAATCATCTTCTGTCAGGATATATTTTTCACTGAACAGTACCTGCTCCAATTCCCCCACTTCTACCAAATGGTCTATGTCTTCCGGGGAAAGCGGCGGTCCCAGTCTGTCATAAGTCTTTTCTTTCAGGTAGGAAAACTGATAAAGTTCCGTCTGCTGCGGTAAAATCTTCTCCTTACTGCCATCAAAGAGCAAAAAAATAGCTTCCGCTTTTAAGAAAACGGAAACCTCAGCCTGCTCACCATATTTTAGTGCCTGCTCCTTAGAAGGAAACTCCAGCCAGTCCGGAATACGGATTTCCAGCATCCAGGCTTCATACTGCAGTCCAAAAGATAATTGATATTTTGCGATAATTCCTCCTCCCTTCCACTACAAATAGTCATAATAAATCTCATGGTATCTTCATGAAAGGACAATTCATACTGTCCGGGGATACCAGGATCTTCCATCCACCAACGGAAAAAAGCATCTACATCTGACCATAAGCGGGAATTGCACTGCCTTCCTGCAGCTTTCCTTAACTCCAGCATTTTAGCAAAAGCCCGCCGGTATGCCCTCTCATAGGTCGGGAAGATGCGGAACTCCCGGTATCTTTGTTTTCCTGCCATAGGACAGCCTACACAGCCAACCCGGTGAAATCCCATTTCGTAAAGAGGGTTCATGGGTATTTTCTCTGCCTGGATATACTCCCAGACCTGCTGGTCACTCCAGTCAACAATGGGATTGCATACGTGTTTGCCCCTTGACAGGCATGATTCAAAGAGCCGCCTGGTATCATCATTATCATTATTTAAAATAATGGCACGTTTTTTTCCATTTGGGACAAAGTTTTCATAAATCCCCCTGTTTTTCCTCCGCTTTCGACTTTCTGCCCACCGGACACCTGTGGTGATAAAACGCCCAGCCCCACCATTTTCTTTTAGAACCTCACAACAATACCGGATAGTCCTGGTAGGAGGGATCATTTTCATGGGGATCAGGCTCCACATAGTTATCCGCTGCCCTTTATAGTAAGGTTTATTGATACTACAAGTTATACCGGCCTGTTCTGCCTTCTGAAACTGTTCCCTCACATAATAAATAGTCTGTGGGGCATCTGCAGTAGTCAGGTTGTGCATCAGTTCAAATGGCACGCCGGAACGCCGTACCAGTTCCCTGCATACGGCACTGTCTTTTCCTCCACTGTCCGTCACTACCAAAGGAAGCCCATAATGTTGCAGGGACATCTGGCTGGCAGTGCGGATACGTTCTATTGCTGTTTTTTCTAAATCCAATTTTTTTCAGGAGGGAAGATATCTTTTACATGGCCAAAACTCCGCCTCCTTTCCTACTTTTATCTGCCGCCCCTTTTTGGCGGCTCATATCCATTTGCTGCATACGCTTCTACGGTCATACCGTATGACTCTGCTTCCTGTCGTATTTCTTCCATAACCTGTTCTTTGTATGATTTATCCGGACAGGCAGTTGCAAAATCCCGGATATCCGGCATACGGGGCAACTCCTCCCCTGTATTTAGTGCAATCCTGCTTTCCCGGACATACGCAAGCATGGCTTCCTGGTATGCCTTTCGTGATGCGTCCCCCTGTGTCAGTAAAGGGACTTTCTTTTCTATTTCCTGTTCTTCCAAAACCGCTGTTTCCAGTTTTTCCAGGTTGCAGAAATACTGAAGGGCAGGAAGCATCTCCTCCAATACCCATTTCATTTCCCGCTGTTCATCTTCCCATTCTGCGTTTGTCTTTGCGGTCTGTTTCATAAGCTGCTGCCCTTCTTCTGTATGGAGATAATAATCTGCAAATGCTTTTACATGATCCAGCAGATTTCCTTCCCCGTCACCAAAGTCCTGCCGCCCAGTATAAGATATAATTTCACCTTCTGAGAGAAAACAGATTTCAAAGTGTGTTTTATAATAACCTGCCATCTCTTTCTCTTCCACAGCCTGCCGGTCCAACTTTCCGAACAATTCTACCGCTTTATTTAATGGCATGGCTTCCTCAGAAGGAATGTCCAGGTGTTCACTGATCCGTACATACACAAAAGGCTTCAAGTCCACAGGCGGAATGAGCTTTACCTGTCCCAATGTTGTCTTTAGTTTGTCTGCCTGTTCTTTCAGCTCTGGTTTCTGCTCAAATATCTTGCTTCCCAGCCACCTGCTGTATTCCTCTTTTCCATCTTGACATAAGGCTTTCCATATAATAGCTTCCTTATGTTCTGCTTCTTTCGGATAAAAGGTATGGTAAAAATCAGGGTCAAGATTTTTTTCCAGTTTTATCATTTCATCTGCAAAAACAGTAGCCTCCAAGGTTTTCTCTTTTAAAAGCCCTTTGGTATCAATGACTTTTGTTTCCGGAAGATAAGCACTCAGTTCCCTGGCAGCTATAAAAACCTCTGGGTATTGGTTTGGATCATAGATATCTCTCAAAAGATCCACATCCAACTCTCCGTTATAAACCAGGGAAAATTCCAATGGAATACCATCTTCTTCCTCCACATGAAGCCCAATTCCTTTTCCTGCATTCAACCTTTCAGAAGGAATACTCTGATAGATCTTTACTGCCTCTTCTGCACTGTGGATATCCTCCCTGTATTCTCCATAGCGGTTAAATTCCATACATTCTGCCACATAATACGTTGCCAAACGTCCGGTGGCATTCTCGCCCATCTCACCTTTTTCCACGTAGCAATACCTCCTTTTTATGCACAAAAAAAGCACTACCGTTTTTAGCGATAATGCTCTTCGTGTTACTTCCTATTTTCTTTTTTAATTGTTGTTTATCTGTAAGAAAGATACTCTGAAATGCAATAGTTTCCCATAATATCCCGTTCTATCACACCCATCTGCTCCAAGCAGTCAATGTATTTCTTTATTTCATCCTCAGTAAAACGGGTTGCTTTGTCATCTGACCACTGTTTAAATTCAGATACGATCTGGCTGGCATCTATTCTTGAAAAAGTCTGGACTAAATAAGTTACTGTTGCAAGTCCTTCCAGTTCATGGTCGCTCTCTATCCCATTTACATAAGCAACAGCCTTTTCAATTGCAGGAGAAAGGCGGTTCAATAGCTTTGTTGTTTTTTCACTGCATATCACCTGATAAGCTAACTGATACGTCGATTCTGTATCATTTAATCCATAAAAACTCTGATACTCTCCGATATTTCTGCCAACAATATCAATGGAATGGGCATATGGACCATATTTATACTTTTGAAAGGAAAAATAAGGTTCTTCCAGATATAAATTCATAAAATACGCCGCTTTTTGAAGACGAAGTTTTGTACAACGTTTCAGTCCCATTTTGAGTTTCATCAAGACTAAACTGGCTGCTGTAAGTTTAGGTGCAGTAGCTGCTTTCTGCACATAATTTCTCTGTGGCTCATAAATCAAAACCGTAAAATCATCAGCAATTGGTTTTAATTTCTTTTGTATCAGTTCTTTTACTGTCTGCCAATCCAAACCACCATTACCACATCCCAGCGGGGGAATCGCTACGGACTTTACATTCAGTTTCGGAAGCCTTTCTACCAGAACATCCAGTGCTGTTTCTATATAACTTATTTTAGAGTTTTCACGCCACTTATCTTTCGTCGGAAAGTTTACAATTGTAATGCCATTCTCTACAAAAGTATGGATTGTTCCGACATGAAGTGTTTTGTCTTTACATGCTTTTATATAGGCTTTATTGTTTTCCGGAAATTTCAGTTTAAATTGATACGCAATTCCCTTTCCCATATAGCCTTCACAGTTGACTGTATTAACTAAACACTCTGCACCAGACTGAAACATATCTCCAGTTGTGTATTTAATCAACACAACCACCTCCTCTCGTTATTCAAACCATTGGGACATCACCGTAATAAATGGCGGTGGAAAGATAACGCCTTTCTGTTTCAGTAAATTTGTTACTCTGTTTTTAGTTTCTTCAGATGAAACATAGATGCACTGGAATGCATCAACAGGAATAACCAATGGGCTCAGGCATTCCGCCATCTTTATATTTCTGGCTTCCACGTCATTTTGCCCCACACTGGTAAGAATATCCCAGTTGATCATTTCAAAACCTTCATCATAATCATATAACTGGCATCCTTCCAATGCCAATGGGTGCTTAGGTAAAATGCTGAAATTATTGCGCCTTGCCAAATTTCTGGTAATACAGATATAGATCATTTCCTCTCCCGCATGAGTTTTCTTTACAGCCACATCAAAAGCTGAATATGGATGAAAATGAAATGGAATGTATCCGTCCAATCCCAGACTTTCCCTCTTGCGTATAATTTCTGGATCTGCTACATCTCCAAATGTTACCGTATTCTCCCTTAGAATCTTTCTCGGCACAAGGCCAAAATCAATAATAGATTCCAGATTCTTTAATTCTGTTAAATGATATAGAAGTTTTCCTTCTTTCGCATCTTTTAATCCCATCGTTCTCCTCCTAGTATAACACACTTTAAACGCTAATCACAGAATTTTTACATTCTCCATCAACGTGTTTGTTTCTATAAACAAATTTTCCATTGTACTCATTATATGGTTCCCGTATTAATCCGTCAATCCCATTAACGTACCTTCTCTCTTTCACTCTTTGCATACGGAAAGGATTGCTCCGCAGCTATCCCATCCATCTGGAAATATTCCGGCAATAGCTTTTCCTCCCGGAAGCTAAAATACCGGTCATCTGATACAATCACATGATCCAGCACTTCAATCCCCAGAAGCCGCCCAGCTTCTGCCAATCTTTTTGTCATGTCCATGTCCTGCCTGCTAGGTTCCGGATTTCCCGAAGGATGGTTATGTGCCAGGATGATATTGCTGGCATTAGACAGGATTGCAGATTTAAACACTTCCCTCGGGTGTATCAATACACTGTTCAGAGTCCCGACACCCACTACATTGAGATTGATTACCTGTCCTTTTGTCCGAAGGTTTAAAATACAGAACATTTCCCGGTCACAATCTTTTAAAAAATCCTGAAAGAGTTCTGCCACATCACAGGGATTTTTTAATTCTTTGCTACTGTATAGAGGAGGTTCTTCCACCAGGCGTATACTTACCACATCTATTTTATGTGTCTTCTCCATGTTCTTCCTTTCCAAAGCAAATCTCCAGCATAATTCCCTCCGGCAGATTTTTTAAAAGTCTTTCCAACTGCTCTAAATTCATTTCTATTTGATATGTTTCAGCCATTCTGCCACCTTTCCCATGATATACAAAAAGAGTGCCTGATAAAAGAACTGCACTCTTTTTGTCCTATCCTTTTTCTACTTTACCGACTTATAATTTTTGCTGTTGCCTAATTTTTTTCTCGTCTGTCATACCTTTTCCTTTACAGATAAAAGAAAAAGTTCCTTTCAGATTACATTACTCCTGCTTTGTCTGCAACGCCTTTTCGTGAAGGTTGGTATTGAAAAGCGCATACAGCGGATTGGCTTCTTTTTCCATACGGTTATCAAATGGAATACAGGTATTTCCATACTTAATGATCCCCGTACCGGAAGGAGAATTATCTACATATTTTAATTGTGCTTCTGGAATTCCTGCTGCAGTGGATAATTCCTGACTGTCTACATTGGACTGCTTTAACAGGGCAATAAACTCACTGTTTCCAAGCATGGTCATGGCTGTATAGTTTTGCAGCATATCAACCAAATTTTGGGTGATTCCTGTGCATAGTCCCCCTTGCTTCCTCACTTTTTTCCAGAGGCTGAACAAAAATTTCGCACTATACTCCCGGTCAAGAACAGTATGGAACTCATCTATATAAAGCCAGGTTGCCCTTCCTTTCTTTGCGTTTTCTGCAATCCTGGCACTGATATTTTCCAGCATGACCAGAGTGGAAATGGCTCCCAGCTCTTTCCCCAGGTCCCTGGTACCATAGACAATGAACCTTGCCTGTACATTCACATTGGTATGGTTATTGAAAATATTTAAAGAGCCATTTACAAACAGCTCCAACGATAAAGCAATGTCCTTTGCCTCTTCTTCTGGCTGCTCCAACAATAACTCATAAAATTCTGACATGGTAGGGATATGCTTTTCCCTTGCCTTTGCAATGTCGATATACAACTTTCGTACACAACGGTCTATAATGGATTTATGGCGACTGTTTAGATTATCCCCGTAACACTGTTCACACAGCCCCAGCATAAATTCCCCTTTATCCCGGATATATCCCTGAGAATCGTTTAAATCCAGCGCCCAAACGTCCATCTCCAAAGGATTGATGTAATTCTTTGTATAGGTAGACAGGTTAATGATTGCTGCCTGGTTTCCCAGGGCTTCTGCAATATCAAAATATTCCAGTGTCGGATCGATACAGATAATATCATCATCTGTTCCTAAGAACACCTGCAGCATTTCCGACTTACTGAAATAGGATTTTCCGGAGCCGGGGACACCGAATACCATTCCATTTCCATTTGCCAGTTTTTTCCGGTTTCCAATGCAAAGGTTATGAGAAACCTGGTTAATGCCATAGCAGACGCCAGACTTTTCGTTTAATTCCTGTACATTAAAGGGAAGAAGGGCTGCAATATCCCTGGTGAGCATGGTCCGCATTGTGCTGATCTGCCGGTTTCCCACTGGAAGTATGGTATTCATAGCTTCCCTCTGCTGATAATAGTGGGTTTCAATCTGGCACATGCGTCCATTGCCGATATTTTTAATGGTTTCGGTTACACTGTCTAACTCTTTCTTGTCCTCTGCCATGATCAAGAAATTAACCCCTGTATAAAACAGGTTCTGGTCATTTTCCCGCACGTCGTCCATAAGATTTACAATCTTCTCCTTCTGGACTTTCTTGATATGAGAAATGTCACTGGAAAAGTCGTTATTTTTATTACGGACTCTCTGCTGCTTTAAAATATCATTTTCAATGCCCAGATATTTCTTCTGAAGAACCTTATTTGCCAGTTCTTTTGGTACTGGTACAATGCAGATTGTAGTGATGCTATGAACCGGAAGACTGGTAATCTCATTTAAAAAGGTATCCGATAAAGAAGACGGATATTTTTTAATGAATAATGCCCTGCATTTTTTCCGTTCCGTTTCAAAATAACCTGGGTAAAACTGCATATACCCTGGTGAAATATCATTTTTAGGATCACCGCCCTTTTTTAACGCCTGTCTGAAATCAAAGGAGAATTGTTCTTCTTCCCCTATACGGTAAAAATTGAAAAGTACCCGCAGCCGCTCTTCTGCATTTAATTCTTCAATGCAGGAACCAAGTTCTCCAAAGTTCTGTTTTAAGGTAGCTTCAAAAGTGGCAAAAAATGCTTTTGCCTGTTCGTAGGATTTCCGTTCTACACATACAGTCAGCAGTTTTTCCTGCTCAATCCCCTGCCTTCCATCTACAATGCGCTTTTCAATAATCTGGTTATAACTTCCACGCAGCCAGTTAAAACCATCTCCTTTTTCCTGGAAAAGTACATGCTCCCGGAAATCCTGCATATTTTTATTCCGATTAAAAATGGTAATAAGAAAATATACATCAATGGCATTTACCGTCTTACAATACTGCTTTAAAATCCGCATCTGTTCTTCTGCACCTGCGGTTACATAGTTAATATCCAAAAAACGGTATGTCCTGGAATATATCCCCTTCCCTACTTCAAAAATGCCATTTTCTGCAATTCTCCCAATCCCCATGACTTCCTGAAGATATTTCGGGGATTTTACTGCTTTATCTGCTTTTTTTAACTGGTCAAACTTATCTGAAAAAATTGACAATCTCTAATTTCCTCCTTTCAGGCAGATGGGACCACAAACACAGCAGCTTCCATCTGCCGCTACATGTCTGTGTATCCCTCTCCTGAAATGGAGAGCAGGCGCTATTTCACGCCTTGATTGAATATTCTGGTCAACGGTACATCTTATACCACACCGCTGCTGCCGCACCAAGTACAATCATCACTACCGTTACGATCCCCATACGGATTGCCTTCTTTTTCACCACGTTGACATCACCACCTTTCTTCTCTTTTTTCTGTTCCTTTTTCCTTTGCTGTACTTCCCGTTCTTCTTCCTGACGGGTTTCCATATAAATCTGTTTCAGTTCCTGCACCGATTCCGTAGAGCCATACACCAAAGGGCGGTTAAAAAAGGAAAATAAATCATCTTCCCTGCAAACTGCCAGAATGTCAGCCCATGATAGTTATAAAACCCAGTCAGTGCCAGAGGTACAACAAAAGGGGTTGCCACATAACAGCTCAAAGTAATCCCGATTTTTTCATACAAAAGCAGGACAATCCCAGTTCCTACGCCCAATGCCAATGCCGAAAACAAAAACTGTTTTGCTGTAAGTCCTAGAACCAGGGATTCTTTATAATGCTGTAGGTCCTCACTTAATTCAATCTCCATACATAACCTCCTGTATCTGTTTTTTATCTGCTCTGTCTTCGCTCTTCCTGCATGGTTTTCTGTAATCCATGTTGATTGCAAAAGGCGGCAACCCCAGCCTGGTCAAACTTACGCAGCTCCTCCAGATGAAATTTCACCACCGCGTACTGCCCCATACCGGATTGTGCCTTCCAGGGAAGCAAAGTTCCCAGTCCATGCTCCTGAATAAATTGGATATTTTCCTTACTAAAATCACCGCTGATACAGGCAGTTCCAGGTTCCAGGCAATATCCGGGAAGGTTTACGGTCAAATCTGAAAACGGTTCCCACGCCCCATCTTCCTTACTATACAGTTCCACATAAAGGTTCTGGTTCATTGCGTAATAATCTACCCGCAATGCCAGTTCTTCGGTTCCATACGCCCATTGAAAATCTGCTGTTTTGATTTCCTTTTGAAATTCTGGATTTTTTACTTCTCCCCGTTCCTGGTATGCCTGCTCATAGGCTGCATATCCCTCCGGGTCCAATTTCTTTAAAGTTTCTTCCTGAAATTCAAACAGTGGATATTCCATACAACCAGAACAGCAAATTTCTTCTTTTAACTGTCCAAGCCCGTTTTTTTTGATAAATTCTACGATCTGCTCCAGATCATAGCTTGGGAGCAAAAAGGTCTGGTTCTTTTCCAGCGGAATTCCCATATCTGTGGTCAATTCAAAAAGTTTCCATATCTCTTCCTCTTTTTCCGTAAACACACAAACTTTGATGTTTTTATCAGCCGGATAAGTTGCAACTTCCAGCCAGACCTCATAGATCTCCCCATTGCCAAAATCCAGGCTGAGTTTTTCTTCCTGTTCCATTTACATATCCTCCCTTCTTACCGGCTCCTGCTCTTTGCAGACAGAAGCCTTTCTTTTCCCTTTTCAAAATATTCTTCATTAATTTCAATGCAGATTGCATTCCGTTCACTGGAAAGTGCTGCTTCCCCCAGGGAAAACGAACCTGCAAACTGATCCAGTACCCACTCCTTTTCTTCTGTTACAAATCCAAGGATCTGTTGCAAAAGTTCCACTGGTTTTTCTGCCTGATGAATACGGGAGTTTTTCCCCGGCGGTTCAATGTCAAAGACCGTTGGAAGCATTCCCCTGGCACCTGACATATAGTGGGATATTCCTGGCTCCGCCTTATCCTTTTTCGCATCTGGGCGTAAATTCCTGGCTTTTCCTTTCGTAAAAAATGCAATCTCTTCCGTATTTTTAGATTTTCTTCCCGTATTGGCAACGAAATTTCCTTTTTTCCAGGCGACTTTTGCATAATATTCAAGTCCTGCTTCTTTCGCCATTTTTTTCATCTGATAGAGGTATTCATAATTTTCCCCATTTTCTTCCGGCATGAACTCTACCAGAAAACACCCTTTTTTCAACACCCGGTATTTTTCATCAAAGTCTTCCTGCGTATATTGAAAACATTCATAGGCCGCAAAATCCCGGTTTCCCCCTTTCAGGCTTTTTTCAGGTCATAAGCATGGTCTGTAATAATGGCATCTATACTGTTATCTTTTAAAAAGCTCAAATCCCTGCCATTTCCCTGAACCAGCATACAAGTTACCTCTTCTCCGTCCTGTTCCTTGGTAACCGTATAGACTCCTTTGGCTATCCTGGAAAAAAGCCCCTTTTCTATTCCCTCATAAATTCTTGCCCGGATACTGGGTTCTTTTACCTCTTTTACCTGTTCTACACAAGCCACTGCTTCTTTAAGGCTGAAGCATTCTGCGTCCTGAAAATATTCAAATAGTGTCATCTGTATCCCTTTTTCCTGCACAATCCTTTCCTCCTACAATCCCAGTGCCCTGGAAGTCAGGTTCTGCGCTCCTTTTACAGTGCCTACCGTCAGCGCAACCGTAAAGGTCATTTCCCCCAAATAAATCAGGGTTTTGGCCCAGTCCTCATAATCTCCGGTAAAGGTCGGAAGTCCGGAGGAAATAAACTGGTTACACAAAAGGATTGCCAGTGCCATTGTGACTGCCTCAAAAACGACACTGATAAAATATTTCATATAGGCTACAAAGGTATTGCTAAGCCCCCGGTTTCCAGCCAGGGTACTGCTGGCAATCGCCCCAAAAGGTACAATTACCATAATTTTCAAAAAGCGGAAATAAACATTGTACAGCAGGAAGAAACCACAGATAATAACGATTAAAGACAGGAAAACAGCAAGTATCAGGAACACGATACTGGTTCCAAATCCCAAATCTTTGATCACTTCTGCCTGCGCCGGGTCAATGGATAACTCCACACTCTGGTTTTGCCCCAAATGCCCCACCAGGTTTCCACAGGAAGTAAACAGGGCTTTCATAATGGTAATGTTATAAGATACCAGCCACTGTGCAATGGCAACCCGGATAAACATACGGAGGATTGCTTCAAACCGGATTTCTTCCCGGATATCTACCGACTCTGCACAAAACCCAATGACGAAAAAAAGGACTACCAGGGCAGAGCCTATCCCAACAAAAAGGGGTTCAATCCCTTCAATGATCCCCCAGGGCCCGCCTCCTTTGAACCCGGTAGGGGACTGTCCTAAAAGTTCAAATACGAGGCTGACCTGGTTATTCCAAAATCCAAACACGATTTCCAAAAGTGCAAGGATCGCCTCTCCTAAATTAAACATCACTTCACCTCTCTTCTTATCTGCTTATCTCAAAAAGAAGAATGGTTTTAGCTAATTCCCAGGAAAGTAAGAACGGAGGAAATGGCTGCCATAATAAGCCCTGCAACAATTCCTTTAATGGCACTGTTCATAGAAGAACTGTCCTGCTGTTGGTAAGCCTGTGCAAATTCCATCACGTTTTTTGCCAGGATAATCACACCCACCGCACCGATAATACTGATCACCAGTGTCTTTAAATTCATAAGCGGCTGTGTTACGTCACTTACCCCGGAAGCCATGACAGTCTGGGGGAACAGGGAAACAGTGGCAGCGCTTACTGCCAGGACTCCCAGTAGAGATTTTTTCAAGCGGTTCTGTTTCTTTCTGATAACCTCTTTGATCTTCATATCTTTTTACTCCTTTTCATGTGATTGATACCGCATTACGCAAAAAGACAGATTTTTGAAAACCTGCCCTGCGTAATGCAAAAACTACAGGTTTCCAAAAATCTGCCTTCTTTAATCCGAGGCTGTTTCTTTTGTAAATTTTTTACGGATTTCCTTCATCTTTTCAGCACTGTTTTTTGTATCTGCCATTTGAAGGATTTTATCATACGAAATTCCAGCACCAATGGCAAGCATGATTTCTCCCAACTGTTCCTCATTATAAACATGGCTTTCTAATAATTCAGAAAGTTTTTCTTCCTCTGTCTGTACCGGTTTTTCCGTTTTCTTCGGCGGCCTCACCTCCTCTACCGTTCTCTTCTTCTGGTTCTCTTTCAGCTCTTCCTCCGAAAAAATCTTCTTAGGAATAGGCTCATAAGAAAAAATTTCATCAAAAGACAGTTCCACAATCTGAACATCTTCTCCCTGTTCCTTTTTCTTCTTATAATAATCCAGGGATTCTTCACTTAAAATCTGTACCGCCTGTTTTTGGGCAGCCATTCTGTCATGGATATAAGGCGCAGCCCCGCCATCTTCTGTTTCCGAAAATCTGGAGTGTGCAAAAGTATTGTATTTCTTATCAATAATAGGATCACAACCCCTGATTAACAAAATACACTCTGAGTTATCCAGCTTTCGGGTTTCGTCCGGTGTCAAAAGCTCACGCCCCAGCACATCATAATTCCGGGAACTGCTCCCTTGCCGGCCTTTGGTTTCCCCACTGCTTTTTTTATCAATGGTTCCTTTTCCCAGGGACTCACTGATATACTTATGCGTGGACTGTTCATTCCCACCAAGATATACCAGAGAATCACAATTACCCGGTATGGTTTCCCAGGTTTTCTCAAACAAAGCCTTGATCTGGGCAAGGTTTTGGATAAAAATGGTACATGAAATATTCCTGGAACGCATGGTACTAAGGAGGCTGCAGTAGTCATCTGGCAATGGCACGTTGGCAAATTCGTCCAGCATGAAATTCACGTTAATGGGAAGTTTTCCATTATAATGGAAGTCTGCCTGGTAATACAATTCCTGGAAAATCTGGGAATAAAGCATACCAATTAAAAAGGCATAACTCTTATCCGAATCCGGCGTTACACAAAAAAGTGCAGTCTTCCGGTTTCTGTCCCCGTCAACACCAATCCCAATCTCCTCAATCTCCATTTCATCATGATCCAGAATCCGCAAAATTTGTGGGTTCTGTAACAATCCCAGCCTTGCATTTGCGGAAATGATGATACTCCTTACCGTATCTCCGGCACCCCGTACCACTTTATTATACTGGATTAAAGCAGGGTGGTTGCTTCCCTTTTTTCTCTCCAGTCTGCGGAAACGCCGGTCTAAATCAGAAGGGGAACCGTCTGCATGGACTTCTGCCTCATTCAAGAGCTGCAAAACCATACGGAAATTCCTTTTCTCCATTTCACACTCCTGCCACACATAAAGAAAAATGGCCTGCAAGTACAAAGACTCGGCTTTCTCCCAGAATGGATCACTGGGCTGTGCGTTTTTCGGAGTGGTATTATTGATCAGGTTAGTAACCAGTTTTACAATATCTGTTTCAGAGCGGATATAGCGGAATGGGTTATATCCGTTAGACTGCTCCATTTCCACCAGGTTCAGCACCCGTATCCGGTATCCATGCGCTTTCAGCATACCTCCGCAGCATCTTAAAATCTATAGCGATAGGTAAGGCTTTGAAGTAATCTCCACCTTTTCCCCCGCTCTACACCGTACATGATGTTTTCGCATCATACGGCGTGCCATCATACTCAAGTAAATTTATAAGTTATCTTTTCTTAATTG
>ENA-OUNH01000121-OUNH01000121.1-human-gut-metagenome-genome-assembly--contig:-NODE-121-length-28926-cov-2.915483_pt1 | contig 28926 bp, 36 predicted proteins | sample MGYA00242806_ERZ504814 | MGnify/ENA primary metagenome ERZ504814 (study PRJEB26092, sample SAMD00036389) | human gut metagenome | host: Homo sapiens | study: EMG produced TPA metagenomics assembly of...
GCCACTACGTTCACCAAATCGGGAATCGTGTGGGCGATGAATCCCTCGATTTTCTCGATGTTCTGCTCCATCGTCTTCTTGATGGCTCCGGTAGAGGTGTTGTTGAGATAACCCAGCGACAGCTTGCCGATATGCTCGGACAGCCGGACACGCAATCCGTACAGAATGCGGAATGCAGCCACGTGCGAGGACATCAGGGCGGCGTACAGCAGCACCAGTCCGCCGATAAGCCCGCAGAAGGCGATCCAGCCCCAACGAATCATGCCGGCTTCGTCCACCGAAGCCGGGCTTGTACCGTGCGTCAGCAGCTCTTTCAACACCTCGTACACCGCCCAATAGGGTACGAGCATACACACGGCGCTGCCTGCCGACAGCAGACCCGCCAGAAAAAGCAGCCCTTTCTTCTGCCCCGCGATCTCGAACAGGCGGGACAGACCTTCTTTCTTCTTTTCTTTTGTTTCCATATATTGAATTTTATCCGATTCTCTCTATCCGTTGTTGGTAAATTCCTGTAAATCTTCCGGCCGGATTACAACAGCCCCGTCAGCCGCTCCCCGCTCTTTTGTCAGCCGGAAATCGCAGCACGAAGCACCGTGTGCCAATGTGCGGGTCCGTGTCAACCGGATACCGAGTACATCGTGTGTGATATAATCATTCACGCAGAAATAGGGAAAAAAGCACTCGACGCCAATACGGGAACAGAGTTCGGCGACCGGGCACCGGGCAATGTCCATACCGACATCGAACGTATCGTCCGCATTCGGCAACACGCAATCGAACAGCCAATCGTCCTCTGTGGAAACATGCGAAGCGGAAGCGATGCGACGCACATAGTCGGGCGAACACAACATTTCGCGTATTTCCGAAATTTTTTCAGAAGGGATACTCGACAACGTGAGCTTTTTCAATGCTTTCTGCGTAACAATGGAAAGTTCTGCCGGACTCCATCCTCTGGCCGACAGTTCTTGCCACAGACCGATCTCATAGGCTATACCGATAATGTTTTTCACCCATGGTGATGTCGGCGGGACATCCGGAATGATTGCGGAGATACGATGAAAATTCTCGACAGCCGCTTCCATCACGGAATCAACGGATTCGACCGACAAACGGGATGCCAGTTCTTCCCTGAAAAATTCTTCGAACCGTTCCAACATTGGGAGATAAGGTTCAATCGTCGTCTCTTTCATCTTTCATGGAGAATTGCCGCCGTGTCACGGGAATTCGATACGATTTCATATCCCAACATCGAACTGAACTTGTAGCACAGCCGCGTCATCCGTCCCAATATTTGCCCGAAGAAGAAGCCCCAGCGCGGACGGAAAAACTTCATGTAATTGGCCTGTTCCAAAAGGCGTAGGCGGGGTTCCCATTGTTCTACCAGACGCCCGTCGCTCAGACCGGAGCGGATTTGCGCCTCGTGTTCACGGAGCGAATCGGGTTTCACTCCGTGACGGCTCATCATCGTACCGCAGACGTCGAACCACAGTTCGCCGCCCCCGAAACGCTCGGCCACATGGTGCAGAAATGTTTTTACCTGCTTTTCATAGAAATACATCAGCACGCCTTCGACCACGAAGATGAAATGCGCATCGGGATGCCGGCGACGCAGGTCGTCCAGCCAGCCGGCATCCAGCAGGGAGGCCGCAATGTAGGGGTTGCCCGGCTGCTCCGGAATCAGCTCGCGGCGCAGCGCGATGACTTCCGGCAGGTCCATGTCGTAGAATACGGCCTTCCCGTCGCCGATACGCTGGAAACGGGTGTCCAGACCACAGCCCACATTCACCACCACCGCATCGGCGTGCTTCCCTATGAAGCGGCGCACGGCACGGTCGAAAAACCACCCGCGCACGACGCAGCCGACCTCGCTCAACTTCGCCCCGTCGAAACGGGAGTAGTCGTATTCCAGACTGTCCACCAGCCCCTCCGCAACCTTGTCGTTCAGAATCGGGTTCTTTCGGCGGCTCTCTTTCGCCCTGTAATAGAGCGGAATGAGCAATGTCTCGGCGACAATGCTCTCGAATTTATGTCTCTGTTTCATTTGTTATGATATTTATTAATGAACGATATTCAGATTTGTTCACGAATAAAAAAGAGGAAACCTTTGTGAAGATTTCCTCTTTTCCCGCTGCCCCGTTACGGCAGCTTGTCCGTATGTGTCTTTTCTATCTGTCATACCTTGATAATGGCCCTCCAACCTTGAATTTCAAACAGAATATAGTCATGCAGAATGGATTCCATTTCCTGTTTGGGCACCGCGTGCATCAACAGCTCCTCGAACAGCGTGAACATCCACACCGTATGCAGGTGAATGATAAAATCGGACACAGCCGTATTTATATTCGGGTACTTCTTCTTCATGGCGGCGAACCATGCCTTGACCAGCCCGGTCGAACGGTCGGTGTAGCTTTCGCGAAAATGTTCCAGCGAAGAGCCTTGGGCACGGAACAACAGGATCTCCAGCAGGCTGCGATGCGTTTCGATGAGCGAAACGTATTCGTCGATACAGGCTTTCAGGTATTTTTCGGAACGTCATCGTCATCACGTCCTCGCCGCGTATGCCGTGATGCTCCTGCAACATGGCTTCCATAGCGTGCAGGACGGGACGGACCACTTCACAGAACAATTCGTCCTTGTTCCGGAAATAATTATATATGTTCCCCACACCGACACCGACGGCTCCGGCAATCTCGCGCATGGAGGTCTTGGAATACCCCTGCTGCCCGAATCGCTGTTCGGCGACTGCCAATATGCGGCCGCGTATGTCTTCTTTGAGTACCTGCATAAATAATGAACGATGTTTCCGTTTATATTTTTGCAAAAGTACGGGGTTTGAATTTACTGGACAATACCTATTTATGGTGATTTTACATGATTGAAATAAGGGAAAAGCAGGTATTACCGGAGGTAGCGAAATACCTTGTCTATATCCTTGTCTATATCCGAAAGGAAAAGTCATATTGTTCATTGAAAAGGAGAAAGTCTCATAGATTATAATTACTTTTGTACATAAAACCCAAAGAATCAAATATAAAATGGCAAAGATTACAGTAAAAGACACAAGTGTCACAATTATATCAGTCAACGAGAATGATTATATCAGCCTGACAGACATAGCAAGATACAAAAGCGATGACCCGACTGCGGTTATCGGGAACTGGCTGCGTAACCGGAATACAATAGAATATCTGGGTATTTGGGAGAGTTTGTACAACCCGAGTTTTAAACCCCTCGAATTCGAGGGGTTTAAAAAGGAAGCCGGGCTGAACGCCTTTACCTTATCACCGACAAAATGGATAAGTACGACAAACGCAATAGGCATACTCTCCAAATCGGGACGCTACGGCGGCACTTACGCTCACAAGGATATAGCATTTAAGTTTGCAAGCTGGATTTCCGTTGAATTTGAACTGTATATTATAAAGGAGTTCCAACGATTAAAGACCGAGGAACAACAGCAACTCGGTTGGTCAGCCAAACGGGAACTGTCGAAAATCAACTACCGCATACATACCGATGCCATAAAACAGAACCTTATCCCGGCAGAGGTAACCGCCAAACAAGCCAGTATTATCTATGCCGATGAAGCCGATATGCTGAATGTGGCGATGTTCGGTATGACCGCCAAGATGTGGCGTGAGCAACACCCCGAACTGAAAGGGAATATCCGGGACTATGCCACAATCAATGAGCTTATTTGCCTCTCAAATATGGAAAACCTCAATGCAGTATTTATAGACCAAGGTATTCCGCAGGGTGAGCGGTTGATTAAACTCAATCAGATAGCCATTCAACAGATGAGAATATTGGGAACTGGCGGCAGCGAACGCAAGTTATTAAAGTAGATGAGTCTCTATCAGAATTTGTGCCGAGTACGTGATGAACAATACACTATCAAACCATGACGATAAAGATGAAATGACAATGAACTCTGATAAAAACGCCTATTTTCTATCGCTTCCGGAGATAACCGAATTATCCGTTCCTCCTAAAACGATATTGTTGGAAGAAGGCAAGGTAGCCGACAGAATGTACCTGATCCGGAAAGGTTGCCTGCGCCTGTTTTTCAACAACGAAGGACGGGACATCACTTTCCAGTTCTTTTTCGAAGGGGATTTCGTCGCGTCATTCGACAGCCTGTATCAACGGACACCGAGCCTTTTTTCCCTGGAAAGCATAGAGCCGGCAGAACTGTCGGTTATGAAGCGGGAAGATTTTTTCAGAAACCTCGGACAGAAGCCCGCGCTACGGCAGATATATGAGGAAAAATCATCGAACGCTTCCATGTTTATCAGCGGCTCTTCCTTTCCCGCATAAAGAACACCCCCAACAACGGTATGAAGAACTGCTGAAAGAACACCCCTCTATCATACAGCGGATTCCCCAGCATTATATTGCCTCCTATTTGGGGATTACTTCTGTTTCCCTGTCGAGGATCAGAAACAGGCGATAGTTCATTTCTTTACATTTGTTATCGTCCGGTTCCAGTCGAAGATGCGAACTTTGCCGCATCTATTAAAACCGAAAGACAGATGAAAAAGATTTTTATAATAGACTGGAGCCTGATTCCCGTGTTTGTCCTGTCCGCATACTCCGGAATCGAATTGCATGTGGCCGACTATGAAGGCAATCACGAGGTATGGCATAATTGGGCAGTTTTCCATGTCCTGACGAGCCTGCTGTTCCTCATGGCCTCCATATTTCATATAGCGACGCATTGGGGCTGGTACAAGGGAACTGCCAAGAACGGAATAGGCCGGAAAAGCAAGGTCACGGCGGTACTGTCGGTCCTGTTCCTGTCCGTGGTTCTGACCGGATTTGCCCTGTTAGGCATAGAAGGAGCAGGTTCCCCGGTCGGGCAATGTCATTTTTGGGCAGGAATCGTTACAACTGTCCTTTCTATCGGCCATATACTGAAACGCCTTCCGTTGCTACGCAAATCATTGAAATAAGCACAACCTATTCAACGGACAACTTCCGGACAAAGCGTTCTTACAGAAATCGGGGTACTTATTACAAATGCGGCTTCTTGCTTACTGTCGAGAAGACCGCATTTTTCTTTATTTTTCGGCATATCATTCGATTTCAGCATTGCTCGTCCAACCATTTGGGGCATCCGGTCCATTCGTTGCCCCTTCAAATCCGGCATCAGAGAATGGCTGTTGTCATAGGCACCGACTTCATGCAGTTCCACGAATGAGGCATTTCCTCCGTAACGGTTTATGTTTTTCACGAGCTTACGGCCTGTCCGGAGAAAACATACGTGCCAGTTTTTCCCGACGAGATTCCGAAAAGACATTAAAATAGTTGAAGAATAAAATGTTACGCATACAATTATGTACAGAATCCTTTCATTTCGAACCATCATGCCTTATTTATACCGGACGGGGGCAATGTCGCTCCCGTAAAATAATTAAGGATTATGATAATAGGTTATTTAAGGGTCAGCACGGGCAAACAGAACCCGGCTAACCAACAAGACGAGATCCGGCGTTTCGCCGACAGTAGAAATCTTTCCGTCAGCCAGTGGGTGACGGAGGTCGCCAGCGGCAAGAAGAAGGGGTGCGACCGCAAATTAGGGGGACTGATACGGCGCATGAAACGGGGCGACACGCTGATTGTCACGGAAGTTTCGCGGCTAAGCCGCACGCTGACGGACCTCATGGCCATCATGGGCAAGTGTCTGGAGAAGGGAATCAACCTTTACACAACCAAGGAGGGGTATTCGTTCGACAACTCCATCAACAGCAAGGTACTTTGTTTCGCGTTCGGTCTGGTAGCGGAAATTGAACGCAACCTGATTTCGATGCGCACGAAGGAGGCTCTCGCCCTCCGGAAAGCCGAGGGTGTCGTCCTTGGTCGGAAAAAGGCAGCTACACGAAAATGAACGTGCTGATCGAAAACCGAAAGGTCATCGTTGGCATGTTGAAGCGGAACTGTACGATTGCCGATATATGCAGGCGTTTCGACATTTCGCGGGATACATTCATGAAATTCCGTAGCCGCTATAAGGAAATAGATAAGGCCATGAAAGAGAAAGAGATAAGACGGAAAGGGGAGTTGCAAAAACGGAGGGTATGATTTTACGTTGGTTTAATCGTTCGTTTTCAGCCACAAAATTACAAAAACACGAATTATCCACAAAAAAAATCTGCAAAAAATTGCGTTTCAGTTCTTTGAGTAGGACAAATTTTCCCGGAGTGTCCGAATAATACGACCTTTTTTCCGATAGTCTTTTTAACGAACAAATAAATCGGCATAACTGACAGTTATCCGGCTGATTATTTGTTGGTTCGGTGCTTTTTTACCTCTAAAGAAAGAAGCACGGCACGGACAAACGTACAGAGATTGAATAAATAGCTGATATAAATAAATTGGCATAGACAGAATTATGACAATGAAACGAATACTGTTATTATTTCTTTTATTCTGCGGCGGGTATGTTCATGCGCAAGAGTTGGACTCGGCCCGTATCCATTACCGGCAGGGCCACAGGGAAGTGGACATGCTCTTCCGGGACAACCGCGCGGAACTGGAGCGTTTTATCCGCACCCTGCGTGAAGAACACGGTGCGGACCGCCTTGAAAGCGTCGTGATACGCTCGTGGGCATCGCCCGAAGGTGTGAACCGTCTCAACGGGGTGCTGTCAGAGCGCAGGGCCGACTCCCTGAAATCCTATCTCGTGCGCCACGCCGGAATCCCCGACAGTTTGATCTGCATACATGGAGAAGGTATTGCGTGGGACATGCTGCGCCAAATGGTCGCCGCCTCGGACATATTATACAAGGAAGAGGTGCTGCATATCCTTGACCATACGCCCGTATGGGTGTTCGACAAGGCAGGTCGCGTAGTGGACGGACGCAAGAAACAGCTCATGGACCTGCGGGGCGGTATGCCGTACACCTACATGCTGGAGAATTTCTTTCCCGAACTGCGCTCCAGCCTCTCGGTGGCCTGCTACCGGAAACCCGAACCGCCCGTAAAAGTCATTTCCCAAAAAGAGACGAAAGTGAAAGAGCCGGAACCGGCCCTGCAACCCGATAGCGTGGCGGAACCGGCCTCCGAGCCGGCAACGGTGCGGAAGGAAGCGACCGTGCAACCGCATAGACCGACAGTACAGCGGTTGGCCGTTAAGACCAACCTGCTCTACGATGCGATACTGATGCCTTCGCTCGAAGTGGAGTACCGTATCGCCGACCGTTGGACGGTGAACCTCGAAGGCGACATGGCATGGTGGAATAATGACGGCAAGCACAAATGTTACCAAGTAGCTACAATCAGCCCGGAGGGACGCTGGTGGTTCGGACAGAAGCAAGGCAGCCCGTGGCACGGCCACTACCTCGGCGTGTTCGGCGGCTTCACGTGGTACGACCTTGAAAACGGCAAAGAGGGCTATCAGGGCGAGGCCGAAATGGTGGGTGTCAGCTACGGCTACATGTTCCCCATCGGACGGCGGCTCTCGCTGGAAGCCGGTATCGGTCTGGGGTACATGCACAGCAAGTACGAAGAATATCTTCCCATCGACGGGCACTACGTGTACCAGCAGACAAACCGAATGAATTACTTCGGTCCGTTGAAACTGAAGTTTGCCCTTGTGTGGCGGTTGTGGGATACCGATAAAAGAAAGGAGGCGCACGATGAAAGCAACGCTACGATATACCCTCATGGGGCTTACGTTTGCAGGATTGACATTCCTTTCCACGAGCTGCCGGAAAGACCTGTGTTACGACCACGACGAGCATGGTCTTTCCGTGAAGGTGAATCTCTCTTCCGACTGGGAACAGGAATGGGAACGTACTTACGCCTATGACTGGGAAAAATTGTGGGAAGAGGACTGGAAGTACGACTATGAAGATTTGTGTCCTGCTCCGGCCGACGGAATACGTGTCCAAGTCTATACCAGCGACGGACAGCGTATAGAGAGCAATCTGCCCGATGAAGGAGGACGGATCGCCATGCCGGAAGGCACGCACGAACTGTTGTTCTACAACAATGATACGGAATATATCGTGTTCGATGGCGTGGCCGCTTCGGAATCCGCCACAGCCACCACACGCGGCGTGACCCGGAGTTCTTTCCATGAATTGCACGCGGGGGAACGTACCGTGAACCAGCCCGACATGCTTTACGGGGCATACATGGAAGAATACACGGCAGAAAAAACACTTGCCCCGACGGAGCTGCCGGTTACCTTGCGTCCATTGGTTTACACCTATATGATACGTTACGAGTTCGAAAGCGGACAACAATACGTGGCCTTGGCACGCGGAGCCTTGGCAGGCATGGCCGAAACGGTCTATCTGAACGATGGGCATACCGGAGAAACCGCAGCCACGGTAATGTTCGACTGTACGCTGGAAGATTACGGAGCGGAAGCGCTGGTACAGTCGTTCGGCGTACCCGACTATCCGGGTGAACATTACGGACGAAACGGTACGGACGGGCGAAGGTACAGCCTGAACTTGGAGGTGAGAATGGTGAACGGCAAGTTCAAGACCTTCGAGTTCGATGTCACAGACCAAGTGAAAGGACAACCACGGGGTGGCGTTATCGTCGTGAGCGGGCTGTCGATTTCCAACGACGAGGGGCTGGAAGGCGGAGGCAGCTTTGACGTAGATGTGGACGGCTGGGGAGAATGGGTGGACATACCGCTGCCCATTGACTGAAACGAATAAAACAACAGGTACTAAATAACCAAATTTTTAATTTAATTTTTACATCTTATGAAGAAAAGTTTTTTGTGCTTGGAGTGGCTGTAGCAGCACTGGCAAGCTGTACGAACGAAGAAGTTGTGGATATGCCGCAGAGCCGGGCGATCCAGTTCGGAACTTTCGTGAACCATTCAACGAGAAGTAGTGTGACTGAAACAACGGAGCAGAATCTTCAGAAGTTCTTCGTATTCGGAAACTATGATGATTCATGGACTTCCGTATATACCAATGTTCAGGTAGACGGAGGCACTGTAGGAGCGGAGGGGACGGTTTGGAATCCCACACAGACTGCTTATTGGATAAATGGCAAGAAGTACCGTTTTGGCGCTTACTCCAATGGTGGTAATAAAATTGAGAATGCAGAGTTTAATGCAACCTCTCGAGTGTTGACATTCCCAAATTACTCGGTAGACAATACGAAAGATTTGATTGTGGCTATACCCCAAGAGGTGACTGCAAAAGAAGCTAATAATGGTCCGGTAAACTTATCTTTCTACCATATGTTGTCGCAGGTGAAGTTCACGTTCAAGAACACGGACGCTTATGACTACACCATGAAAATCTCCGACATCAAGGTGAATGCAGTAAAAACAACTAATGTTACAGCGACTTATGCCGAAAAGCGGGAAACCAGATATCAATTGGACTACTCAAAGTGTTTCAACAGAGGACTATGATTTCGGAGCATTAGGGGATATTGCCGAAGAATTTAAGGACGCTACCCACACTACGACCTGCTTTGTCATTCCACAAAGCAACGAAAATCTGGAAGTAACCTTTACCGCAACTTTCTATGATGCAGCAAATAAACAATTAAGTGAAAATCAGTTCAAAGGAAAATTGGCATATAAAGGCGATGTTAGCGGCACAGTACAGAACCAATGGACTGAAGGTTTCAAATATAACTATACAGTAGAAATCAACGGTAGCACGATTGATCCGGAGTTGAAGGAGCAGGTAATTGAGTTCAAAGTTATTGATGTAGATGAATGGGCTGACGCATCAAATAGTGATGTAACCCCGGAAAACGCCGGAGAGTAATCGCTTGCATCAATAGCCGAAAAGACATCACATCAGGCTATGAGGGGTTGAATGTCCCCTCATAGCCACTAACGGGAGTGTTGCTCCTTATTTACGCTACCGGTAGCGTCAGAAATAACCGGATATAAAGAAACAATGTATGATTATGAATAACAACCTATTCAAAACCTTGTTCATACCGGCTGTCGCCTGCCTGCTGGGAGCCTGTACGGAAAGCACGGGCCCGGACATGGAAACAAGCGGCAACAGCGGGGCGATCCGTTTTGCCGGTCCCGCCGTGACACGGGCCGCCATCGACGACGCGGACGGAATGTTGACCGATGGAAACTCGTTCAGCGTATGGGGGAACTACACCGACGGAACGGGCGGTACGGCCACGAGCGTGTTTAACGCCGAAAAAGTGACATACGTTTCCGGCATGTGGGGTTACGAGGGCACGAGATACTGGCTCCCCGGTAATACCTACGACTTCTACGCCCTTTATCCGTCTGTGGAAACGCTGGGCGATGCCGTGTCCTCCGCCACCTGCACGGACGGCACATTTACCGTCAAGGGCTTCGACGCCACGAAAGGACACGACCTGATGACGGCGAAAAAGACGGGTATCTCCGTCATGGCAGGCCAGACAGAGCCTCCCGGTCCGGTAGCCCTCAAATTCCAACATTTGCTGGCACGCATCACCTTTGCGGCACGCAGTGAGGGTGGCAACGCCACGGTACATTCCATCTCCCTTGAGGGGCTGGATGTCAAGGGAGATTACGACAGCGGCAAGGAACCCCTGTGGAGCAACACGGCAGAGGGAACCGTCAGCGTGGAGAAAGAGACTTCCGTAACTCCAGCCGGAAATGCGGACGTGTCGGGCGACCTGCTACTCATTCCGCAATCGCTCACGGACGGGGTGAAACTGACTGTCACCTACGATACCGATGCCGAGAGGGGAAAGACCGCTTCCTACACCTTGCCTGCCACCACCGTGAGCATGTGGGAGGCGGCGAACCATTACCGTTACTCGTTCACCCTCACCGGCGGAGGCTATATCGTGTTCGACCCGCCCACGGTCAACGCATGGAGCGACGCCATAGGCGGGAACGTAACCATCGACGTGACCCAATAACCCAATTATAAGCTATCTGTAACTTGACGATAAAATGAACATCCAAATGAAGCAACGATACATACTTCCGGCTCTCCTGCTTCTCTGCTCCGCCTGCCAGCAGGAGGAATGGGCGCAGCCCGAAGCCGACAGTCCCGACGCCATCCACTTTGCCGCCCCGGTCATTACCGTGGAGAAACTCACCCGGAGCACGTTCCACGACGCATTCCCCACCGGCGGCACGTTCGGCGTACTGGGCTACTGCGTGCCTTATCAGCGTGGCAGTAACACCGAAAAGGACTGGGCATCGGGCAGCGCGAACTGGGGTAACAAGAGCGGCAACGCCTTCCCCGACGTGTTCTTCAATCAAGCCGTCACCTACAACGGCTCGGCCTGCACTTATGACTATAATAACAGTGGCGGCCCGCGAAAATGGTACAACACGACGGAAAATCCGGCGGCGACCTCCCCCGACAGCTATCGGTACACCTTTTTCGCCTATTACCCGAAGGACGGTTTTACAGTGGAAAGTCCCGCCAGCGCCACCACACGGGGCGTGCCGAAACTGACGTTCACCATGCCGTTCGGCGAGACGGGCGATGTAGCGACTACCACGTTGAACGACATGCAGACACCCGACGCGATGGTTTCCGTCGTCTATAACCACCTGCGTACCACGGGGAACGTGGGCTTCAATTTCAGCCACATCATGACGGGCTTGGGCTTCGCCGTGAACAACTACAATTACGGAGATGAAAAGAAGGAAACTGTTACCGTCAAGCGTGTTACCTTGTCGGGCCACTTCACCCGCTCGATTACCATCGATTTCAGCAAGAATACCAACGAAGAGGGATTCTACACCTACAGCGGCACCTATCCCGGCACATACGAGATATATAACAACGAGACAGGGCTTGCAGTAGCTCCCAACAGTTCCGTCAGCCCGATAGGCGACAAGCACCTGCTTCTGTTGAGCAACGCCACGGACGGCACTTATTTCGGCAAGGACGTGGAGGTTTCCGTCGAATATACCTACAAAGGGGCGGATAAGACCGCTACAGCCGAACGTCCGACACAGTTCCAGCCCCGTGCGGGTGTCCGCTATACGGCGCAGCTCAACTTCGTGGGCGAAACCTTCGCGCTGAACTTTATTGCCGCCGATAACGAGTTCTGGGAAGACGGGGGCGACAGCGACGTCTCTATCCAATAAAACAACAACCGAAAACAGCATAAAGATGAAAAAGATACTTTATTATTTCCTGCCGGTGGCCTCCATGCTCTTGCCGGCAGCCTGCACCACGGAGGAGGACTTTGGCGGCGGTACCGTTCCGCCCGGCGACGGATTCACCATCGAGGCCGTCTGCCAGAACATGCTGCCGCAGCAAGTCGTCACCCGCTCGGCCATCGCCAAGGACGACAAGGAGAAGCGCATCAACCAGCTCTACCTGTTCTTCTTCGACGAAAACGGCGACTATCTGGAATCGAGCAACACGAAAGTATTCTCGCCGTATATGGCTCCGTCGGCGAATACGACCAATGTCAGCATTCCTACGGACGTGTTTAAAGATCCGGCACTCGCAAAAAAACTACCATCTACGCTTTGGCCAACGTGACTCCGGAGGTGGTAACTGATGCCAACGGCGACGGTTATCCCGATAATTTCCCCCAATATAGCAAAGACGGGAAAAAGCCCAAGGAGCTGCTCGAAGCGTTCGTGTACGATCCTGCCAATTATACTCCTAACACCCGCGATGACATCACGACCCTGCCCAGCACGGGAATGCCGATGGCGGGCAAGAGCGCGACCGTGAACCTCACCGAGAAGGGAAGCCTCACGATGCAGCTCAAGGCACTGATGGCCCGCATCGACATCAACATCAGTATCGATTCCGACCACTCGGACGAGAGCGGACAACTGCCCCGCCTTTCCATTGCGGAATGGGGCGTGTACAACATGCCTACCGCCGTACCCCTGACCGAGCCTGCCGATGGCCAGACCAGCCTGACTACCGATGAGCCATACCGCAATGTAGAAAACATACAGAGCGATGCCGTCGTTTACAACCACGGCGGGGCCGCCTCCCTGACCTTCTACATGTTCGAGAACATGATTGAACCGGACGAAGATCCGGAAAACTATCAGTATCCGGCTGGAGTAGAGGACGATGTTGACAAGCAGCGGTGGAAGCCGAGACTTGTAGGCGAAAACAGTAAGGCTACCTATTTCAAGATGAGAGCCTACTACACTACCTATAACGGCGACCCCTCCCTGCCCGCAAATCAGGATAACACCACCATCGAGGCCGAATATACCTTCTATCTCGGAGGCAACCCGGTGAATGACTTCAAGGTGATACGCAACAGGCACTACGCCAACAACATCGTCATCAGCGGACTGACCCATGTGGGCAACAACCCGGACCACATCACCTTCGATGCCCGCGTCAACATCACCGAGCAGAACAACCGTTCTACCTGTCCATGCTGCGCGAGCGTGACCACGACGCCCACTTCTGTATCACACCTTTGGACGTGTACCTCTTCGAGGAAGATGAGAATCCAAAGATGAAAGTCAGCATAGCCGACCCGGAAAGTCACACTTGGATACGCATGGAACGTGTGCCAGCCGAAAATATGGAGAATGGAACACTCTCTGCCGACATGAGTACAGATACCCATTTGGCGACCGGACAGAAATGGACTGCGGGAAACGGCAAACGCAAATACTTCACCACGGACTTGGTGACCAACACCCTTGCCCAAAACACCGAATACACCATCAGCAGGAGCCGTGACCGCATCTATTTCTACTTGGACGAAAACCTAAGCACGAAAGACCGCACCGCCACCGTCAACATCTCGTACACCGACAACAACACGCAGACGCCACGTACCCGTACCATTGAAATCGTACAGCACGGTCTGTTGCCGGTACAGTGGTATTATGAAGGCAGACTTCAAGGCACTATCTACGTGGAAGCCTATGAGGAATATATATCCCATTACGACCCCCTGAACGAGTTTGAAGGGGATTATATCTATGACGGTTTGGAATGGGGTTGTAATGGTGAATACATCGGAGGTCCGCTAAATAACGAATGGACGGAAGGAAACAAACATGGGGCGGCAGCTACCCGGCGCATTATTACCCAAGCTGGACAATCAGAAATGAACCTGACGAAAAACCCCGCTCAGCGGCGGAATATTGCTATAACAAGAACAAGCGCAATGCCAATGGAGCCGTACAGGGCATGAGCAATTCTTCCGGTTGGTTCCTGCCCGGTATCTCCCAACTGGAAAGTATTCTTACCTCTTATTACAATACATACACGGAGTTCCAGAACAATTTCTACTGGTCATCGGCGGCAGCAAAAGATAGAACAGGAATATGGCCTGCGTATATCTATCCAGAGAGCACCAGCTATGCCCGTGCCACCAAGGCCCTGCCAGACGGTGGTTATGCAGAAAGTGATTGGGACGATATATACACGAATGATAACGGCACTACCGGTAAAGCACCCCGCATCAATAGACCTCTCCGCATCCGTGCAGCCTACGTACCGCCCAGTGGCGTAACTATCCAGTGACAACCGCCAAACTTTAATTCCGTGTCTTACTCACTGCCCGTCTGTAGGAAACCCCTCTACAGGCGGGCAGTGCTGTTTTTATTCTCCCGGTATGTCTTTGGCCTGTACAACCGACATGCACACGCACGTTTTATACGTCGGTCGGGATAGAAAAAGGTGTGACAATATCAAAAGAACCTATTCAACAAAAAGAGGTTTGTAGCCTCCCCAAAAGCCCCTCAAACCTATGGCAAAGGCATCAAGGGGCTTTTCTTCTATCAGCGAAACAGTAATAGACATTTGGGTTCGCGTTATCTGATTGTGTCGTCCGCAAAACACCTTTCGGCGTCGGAACTTTATCTGTCATCCGACAGAAATACGATAATAAATATAGGATTTCTTACCGCTTTTTATTTCTTCTTCAAGAAACGTTCCGTGAGCCATTTGCGCACCGGGAGATCATAGCACTTCAGGCAGGCATAGGCAAGCGCGAACGCCCCGACGAACGTGAGCAGCATGTAAGGAAGGACCTTCGGCAAGTGTCGCCTGACGGTTGAAGCCCATGCCGTATAAATATAGACCAGCGGATAGTGGGTGATATAGACGGGATAGGATATGTCGCCCAGAAACTTGCATACGGCAGCGGAGCGTTTGCCCGTTATCCTGCCTCCCGCTCCCATCGAGACGATAACCGGGAAAATGCAGATGATGCAGAAAGCCTCGTAAAGCCCGTTCATCCAATACCCGTCCTCCCCACCGATACGGGGCGCGGAAAGCACGGCGATTATCATCAGGCTGCACCACCCAAAAGCATTCTTGCGGGTGCGTATCAGCCAGCCAAGCCGGGACAGGAGCAGTCCGCCAAAGAAGGGGTACATCAGCCGGACCAGTCCCACGTACTGCTGTTCCCAGTTCAAAGCCCATCCGCCCACGATGTCGCCGGCAGGTGCGGTAAGGCAGCGGTGTACCGTGAAGCACGCCGCTATCGCCACGAGGACAGTCAATGCCGTCTTGCTGAACTTGCGGATGAACAAGGCGTACAATATGTTGCCGATGTATTCGTAGTAAAGCGACCATGCCGGCCCGTTCAGCGGGTGCATTTCCATCCATCCCCGGACGTCCCACTTCAGCGGCAGAGGCAGTAACGTACAACCCAGCAGCATGACCAGCAGCACCGCACCGGCGGACACGCCCTCCATTGCCGGATAACAGGGGGCATCCTGAAACCAAAAGAGCGCGGCTCCCACGATACTCCCCATGATCACCATAGGCTGTAGCCGGATAAGACGACGCTTGAAGAAGGTTCCCGTGCTCATCCGGTTCCAACGGTCATCGTATGCGTAGCCGATGACGAAACCCGAAAGCATGAAGAAGAAATCGACTGCCAGATAGCCATGATTGATAATCTGGTTCAGATGGTTGCCGCCGGAATGCGCTTCCAGCAGATGAAAGGCCACTACCATAGCAGCCGCCACACCGCGCAGTCCGTCCAGAATCTCGTAGTGCGGCTTCGAGGTCAGATAAGAGTTTTGCATGTTCATGAATTATACCGGTAAAAGACTGAATGCAAAGATAGTATATAATAAATAATTACGATGTTCGTTACCGATTAGAAAATATCAAACAGTCAGATTTCCGTTTAAAAAGAGAGCCGATCTTCACAGACAGGCTCTCCATAAACGAAAAAAAATGTTTTTATATCGTATGAACAAAAAGTATTATTTGAGATGCAGCATAACCTTTGTATGGCGGTTGGCCTCATTGGGCGCATAATCGGAAATGCCGCCTTGGTGAGTTTTGGTTATCTTGTCGCCCGACACCCCACGTTTGATTAATTCTTCAGCGATATAATCGGCTCTTGATGCACTCAAGACATTGTTTACGGATGCTGTTCCGGTCATACTGTCAGCTGCACCAATGACGCTTACCGATAACCCGTACTTCTTCGCTACTCTTGCCAACTCGTCGAGATTAAGCGTCTGGGAGGTATCCGTGAGACGCGCCGTATTGAGTTGGAAGAAGAAATACACGGGTGAGCCGATACACTCTTTTCCGTTCTGCATACGAGCCAAATATTGCATACAGAGTGTGTCTTGACCCGCACAAAGGGGAATTGTGTCGGCAGATTGTGTACCCTTCCCATCCAAGGGAGATTTCCCGTCCCACTTCCGGTTCTTAAGTCTCGCTTGAAGCGAGTTCAGACCGCTGTAATTGTTTTTGGGATAACGGTTGCCGTCGAATGCATCGTCGTCATCAAAAAGATGGCTGTACTTGTCGAGCAATCCTTCGATTTCCAGAATCTTTTTCAGCTCAGCGAGTGTCCGTCGGTCTCTGTCATGCTGCCCTGCATAAAGACGGTTCTCTTCCGACAAAGCATTTACGCGCTCGACAAGCCACTGATCGCGGCGGATATAAGGACTTGGGTCTATGGCGCGTTTCCAACCGACCCTGCCGATATGAAAAGAAAATCCGGCGGTAAGCGATAACATGTGGTCACCAAAACGGTTCTCCTTACCATACCCGTCGAAATCTTGGAAAGTGGTTGCGCCGGAGAGTTCCACGAGGGCGCTTACCCTTTTGGAAATCCGGTACTGCCCCTGTATACCATAAGAGACTGCAAACGGGTTATGCCCGTTGGTCGCATGATGCAGCAGCCCGATACCGGCAAAGGGAGCCAGATGCCAGCGTACCTGTTCCTGACGGGAATAACTGCCGCCGAGCACATTCCATAGCAGATCCGCATGGAGGTGGTGGTATTCCTGCACGGCCAGCGTACCGTCCTTGAACTGCAAGCCGCTATAATTTATGCGTGCGCCTACCCACGGGGTGAACCACTTGCCAATGGCAAGGCTATACGAGGGTTTCAACCTCCCGAACAGGTCTTCGCAGCCAAGCGGGGTGCCGAGAAAGGCCGTCGTGCCTCCGGCGATACTGACGAACCAGTTGCCGTTTCCCCGTGCCGGGACGACCACTCCGTCAAGATATGAGGGCTGTAACGGCTGCAGCAGTTCAGTGTCATCGTAACGGAACATGCAGCGTACAGTATCCTTCTCCGTGGGTTGTACATCCGCACGGGCTTGCAGCGTACAGAACGCCGCAAAGATAAAGATGATATTCTTTGTCATAATTCCAATTTTTTAATTGTAATCTATTCAGTTTTCAGGCAATCTTTGCCATTTATCGTTTGGGCTTTTTGCCGATGGCCGGACGCATCATGCGGCTCGCCATTCTCATGCAGCGGAGCGCCCATGCCCGGTTGTCCTCGTCGTCATCGCGTCCCCATTTGAGGTCACTGCCGCCACCACCTCCGCCACGTGTTTCGGCAAATGTAGTGGCATCATCGACCATGCCGAGGAACAACAGTGTGGCGCAGTGCATGACTTCCGTGCCTTGTTCTGCCACGGAGCGCACGAGGGTGCCATCGAACAGTTGCCGTTCGGAGGGCTTCATACGTGCCGACAGTTCCCGCCACTCATCGACCATGTTTTCCAGCATGGCATCCTTGAGCAGGCTGTCCACTTTGGAATGTACATCACGGGTGTATTCGTAGGCTTCTTCCTTAAGCTGTTCCGTGCGTTCCTGAATGGCATCCATATTCTCTTTGAGGTCGGAAAGCTGTCGGTCGGCAGTCTGTAACTTCTCCTGTTTGTCTGCCAGTTTCCCTTGGATAGCGACCAGTTCTTTTTCGAGTTTCTCTTTCTCGGCGGATATGGCCAAGGCATCGTCTTTTCGGGAGTTCATGTCATTTTCGAGTGCTGCCAGTTGGGCCTCCTTTTCGGATTTCTCTCGTCGCAGGTTTTCCACCATTGAAGTGAGACCCTTTACCCTGCGCTCTGCCAGCCGTATATCCGAATGAAGATCGGAAAGCACTTTTTGGTGGCGGTCAATATTCTCCTCGATAGTTGTACACTCTTCCGAGAGCATACGGCGGTATTCTTCCGTCGTCCTGTGCCGTGCGCCGGTCTCGGCGACGCTCCGGCCTCTCGCCATTCCCCATTTCGTGTTGACCTCGGCGAAAAAGTCCGTATGGAGCTGTTTCATTCTCGCACTATATTCGAACTTGTCCTTTCCGGCGAATATCTCCTTGTACGCAAACTTCCCGTCTTTGATTGGCAGAAGCGTGCAATGCACGTGCGGATTCAACTCGTCGAGGTGTACAATGAAGGCGGCAACATTCTGCTCTCCGTATCTGCCACAAACGAATGAATAGACATCCTTTGCCCAACGTTCGATGTCGCTCTTCCTTTTGATGCTGGTATTGTCCGCACCTTTTTCAAAATCCACCTTCTGCGTACCGAATGCGAGTTCGTGCATCCGCTCCCGCGAACCTCCAAAGATGATGTTTACCACCGTGCGGTATTTCGGTTCGATCAGTCCCTCGTTGGGGTCCTTTATTCCGCGACGGCCCAATATGTCCGCCATCCGTTCCGGGATATTACGGCTCGTGTCAATAGGGCGTATCTTGCCTCCGGACGCAATCTCGAAGTTCAGATGTTTGCGAGTGGGATCGTAGTTGCCCTTACTCATGGCGTACTTCTCTGCCTCTTTGCTGCGATTGCGCAGATGTTCGTTGCCTTGGGCGGCGGTGATTCCTTTCGACACTTGAACGTCAAGAACCTGTTTTGCATTTGCCATACTGCTTCCGTGTTATTTCGGACAATCCCCCGTGTCCCCAGCTTGCTGCTTGTACGGACACCCTTCCCACCGACGAATGTCGGTCGGGGTATTAGGCTCCCCCTTCCCTTTGTTCAGTGGCAGACGGGCAAGCCCGGATGCCTGCTATAACTGGAAGGATATTTGAACCTGAACCGGGGAGAATTGCCCGTGGTTATACAATCTTTGTCTGCGAATCCCTGTTCAACTTTCTTCCTGCGCCTTCGCTAAAAGCGATAGAAAGGGTTTACGAAGCGATTCGAGGCGTTCCGTCTCTTCGTCCATACCGAAATCCGTTCCATCCGGCTTTCCGTCGATAACAAGCTCTGCAAGCTCTTTCGAGGCTTCGATGAACGCCGCCCATTCCCCACCGAGATCGGACCGGAAGAACTGCACGAGCGGTGAGCCGTCGTCGAATCTCGACTTGCGCAGAACCCGCCATAGGGCGGCATGGGCGATACACTCCAAAACGGTCTCACGCAATTGTTCTTCTGATCGGAGGGTATGCACGGATGTCGTGCCGGAATGGTTGTCCGGATAGGCCCGGCTGTCCTGTCCGGTTATCTCCGCCAAGGTCTGACGCATGATTTGTCCGCATGATTTGCCGACATCGAAAGAAGTTGCTTTGCCAATCACCCAATCGTACAATATTCCTTGTATTCTTGTGGCAAAGTCCGTTTCTTTCTGCCCACTGTCCGGCATGTCAGGCGTGCCGATTCGCAGGTGCATGGTAATGATGACGCTTTTCGCCAGCCGGATACGTTCCAACTGCCCGAATGCTTCGAGCGTGTCCAGAAACGAGCGGACGGTGGCGCGGTGCCAATGCCACTCGGATGCAAGGTCGGAAACGGTCACATGGCACTGGCAGGGACCGAGGTCGTAGTCTTGTTCCTTAAAAACGGGGAGACGAAACCTGCCAGCGATTTATCCAACAGGTCGCAGTAGGCTTCTGTTCTTGTTTTCCGCTCGCCGACTTTTTCTTTCAGATAGTCGAACACTTCCGTGTTGGCCAGTATGGTGGCGGGTGCTTCATTTCTATTCTCATTTTCGTCTGTTTTTGATGATTCATATCGTGCGGATTGTATGGACTGCCATTATCCGCATTATCATGGCAGTCTTGCGTGATGATACTATGATAACTGTCGGCTAATGCTCCGGGATATTCCAGCCATTCGAGGAATTTGCGCATGTCTGTCCTTTCGGACATGACCCTTGCCGACGGGTAGAACAGGGCAGCCAAAAGAATAAAGGCGATGGTTACGGACATCGTGTACAGATGCGGCACGAAGCCGATGACCAATGCCAAGAGCGCAAACCAGACGAAACGTTTCGGCCGGTCGAGCAAACAGCGCATCCATCGGTCCGCCCGCCGGAAAGAGGCCCATGCGGCACACACAATGGTGGATGGCACAACACCGAACTCGCCGGGGTGTCCGCTCGTATAGACATAATGGAAGAGGAGCAATACGATAAGCAGCACATGGGTGTACAACCTGCGGGCCTTTTCGCTCCATATCATTTTATCGTAGAATTTTGCCATGAAGTAACGTCTGCTCCTGTACAACAGTGCCGGAAGGACGACAGGCATTGCAAGAAACACAAACTGTAATATAATCCAAGTCATAACAGGTAATAGGGTTTTGAAGGTATGTGAACGGGCCGTACCACGAGTTCCAAGCGGACAATCCCGTGGGTGGCCAAGCGGATAATGTTCTCGGTGTCTTCAGCTGTCAGGGACGATGCGCCTTTCTTCATCCGGGACTTGAATATGCCGTTCTGCTTGCGGTATGTAGCCAGTGCCGCGTCCAGATCATGCTCCGGAATCGTCCACGTCATGCCCCGGTCGTATGTGCCATGCGGTTTGCAAGCACGCAGTACCAGCGTGCGGGAAACCAGGAAATCGGTCCGGTTGTTCCTCGGAATGACGTGCTCCTTGTAGAGGTTGTCATCGGCCACCTCTATCCATGTGCGGTATGTGTCGATGCAGAAAATCATCTGGCGATATATCGTGTTTCGCATAGGAACTGTTTTACATGAAATCCAACAGCACGTCTTCCAGCTCCTTCTTGTACTTGAAGCTGCCGTTTCCGGTGTGGAGTTTCAAGTCGAGAGACAGGTCGCCGTACATCAGTTCCAACGAATCGTAAACGGTCGCGATGACGCGGTTTACCTTACCGTCCGCGTCTGTCCGGGCGTTCATCTTGAACATTTGTCCGAAAGCGGGATTGGAGTAGGCACAGGTGCTATGACCGGATTTTTCCAATCCGACCGGCACATGGTGGTAGAGCGTGATCAGCTCCATGTCGTCCTCGAATATGTCCATGACCTCCTCCAAATCATAGGGGTCCCGCAACGGGAACGTGAGCAGAACGTAGTCGCCGTAAAACTGCGGCTCCTCCATTGTCGCCACATTGAGAAGCTGCGGCATTTGCAGGGGTACGAACGACATGAAGTCATCCAGAAAGTGTCGTAACATAATCATATATCGTTTATTTTATGAATAGGCTTTTACAAAGAGGCGATGAATATCTCCATGAGCATACCGGGCAGCTCGTCCAACCGGTTGTTCTCTGACGACAGGATTTTACGCAGTGTCTCGAAAGCGCCGGGTGTTTCGGTCGCAATCCGGTCGAGGGCTTTCTTATCCTCTGGGGAAAGAAGCGTCATACAGAGGCCGTCCAAGGAAGCGTAGGGCTGGAGTATCATCCAGATGTAGGCGTGCGCCTGTTCGGGTGTCGCGATTTCGCCCCGATGTATGTCGTCGAGACAGGTACGCACGTTCTGTATCAGTCGGCGGTCGGCACGCAGGGCCATGTATATCAGGGCCTCCTTGTAGGTAATCTCTTTGCGTCCGGCAGCGAGAAACACCTCGGAACAGCACTTCTCCGTGTCGCGGGTAATGTCGGCCATGTTTGCACTGCCGGAATCGTGCAGACCGGACAGAAAAGCGCGAAAAACGGCGTCTCTTTCTCGATGAATCTCTTGAGGTCACGACTGTCGTGTATGCCGTTGTTCAGGGTTCCGGCAAGCAACTTACGATATGCCGACAGCGTTTGCTCCTTGTTGCCACGGTAGGCAGGCCGTTTATCCAGCGCTGCGAAAAACGGGCGGATCTCCTCGGCGGAACGGTGTAGTTCCACGTCTCCGGCATAGGGAGAGAACCGCTCTTTTAAGCTCAACACTTCCTTGTAGGTGCGCGGTTTCGACAGGGCCAACCGGGAAAGTTCCGAGCAAATGGAGTCGTGTAACAGACGACATTCTTCCCGTGTGCCGGAATGGGCCTGACGGGCCGTGTCCTGCCGAATGGCTGCAGCCACGGAATCTTTCAAGGTTTGCCATTCCCCGATACATACAGTCAGCTCTTCAAAGGAAAGTTCTTGGGACTTGCGTATCTCGGAGAGGTACTCTCTGTACAGACCGGCAGGCGTGTCTTGGGGTTCCGCCAGTGATTTGCCGTTCGGACTGTCGCATGACGGGAATGTGAAAAACGGCAAATCGAAAGCGGCAGAAAGTCCAGCAATTGGGAAGTTATTGATTTTTTAAGTATTGATTTTCTACTATTCATTGTTCAATTTTTGAATTTTTACAGCGCAAATCTAAGTATTATTTTCAAGATGGCAAGTGTTGAAATTTGTTTTATTAAGCTATTTTTAACATTACACTTAATAGTTTGATTTTCAATGAAACAAGTGAAAAAACGGGAGATTTAAGTGCTTTATTCGATTTTCCGTTCAAAGTATGGTTTAGTTTAAATAAAACTGTTATATTTGTACTTGTTATCATAGAAGTGTACAATGAGATGGCAAAAGTAGGTTACATATTTAAGGCGGATCGTTACGACGGGTTCGAGGCTGACAAAGAATGGATGCAGAAGTACGGCTGTGTACAAGTGATAGAGGAACCGGTCGAAAGCGAGGCGCTACGGCCTAAATGGAAACAGCTTGTGGCGAGCCTCGAAAGGGGTGACGAGGTAGTGGTGGCCAAATTCAGCAATGCCCTCCGAGGGTCGCGCGAACTGTCGGCTTTCATTGAGTTGTGCCGTATCAAGGTGGTACGCATCATATCCATCCATGACCGGATCGACTCACGGGGTAAACTGTTTCCCGAAACGACGGTTGCCGATGTGCTGGAGATGTTCGGGGCGCTTCCCGAAGAGGTGGCGATACTGCGATATTCGTCCGCACGTGTCTTGAACCTGCAACAGAACGCGAAGATTCCGAAGAAAACGATGAAGGCTATGGATAAGGCCGACAAGGAAAATACTATTGTTGACATGTATGTCAACGGCCATTCATTCGAGGACATCATGGCGGTAAGCGGGTACAGCAGTCGGAGTTCGGTATTCAGCGTGCTCCACAGGCATGGGGTAAAACTCAACAGGGGGAAATTCAGCGGCCCCTTGGGAACCCGGAAAAGAAAAGGACGACAGTCCGGCGGAAGAATAACCCGTAAAACGAAAAGGGCGGCGGCAACTACCGCTTATAAACGGTTTAACTGTCGGAAAACAAGATTGAAAGGGATTCGCACTCTTGGTAACAAACAGCAGATGTTTAATTTATTAATACAGGTTAAATAAAAACGTAGTATGGAAGTAATATTGATAATCGTTGTGTTCTGGGTAGTGGGTAAACTTCTGAAAGCGGTGTTCGGCGGTTTTAGCAAGAGCGACTACCGGCGTGACCAGTAACACGTATGAGGCAACGGCGGCATTGTCTTGCCGGTTCTTTCGTGTCAGGAGTCGGAATATGATTCGTATAAATCAAAAGATGAATGTAGATAAATGAAAACTTACCTTATCTTGTTTTTGGCTATCGTTTTTGAAACTGTAGCCACTTCTTTCTTGAAACAGAGCGAACAGTTTACCAAACTCGTTCCGTCCGTATTGACCGTTCTGGGGTACGCGGCGGCTTTCTATTGCTTGAGTGTCGTACTGAAGAGCATTCCGGTAGGCATAGCTTACGCCATTTGGTCGGGAGTGGGTATCATTCTTATCGCGCTTATCGGCTTTTTCGTTTTCAAACAGCACCTCGACCTGGCTGCCATCATCGGGCTGGTCCTGATTATTGCCGGAGTGGTCGTCATCAATGTCTTCTCCAACTCGGTCTCTCATTGATGGAAGTGTCCCGTCATTGTGTTCTATACCAAACGAAAAGAAAGAAATCATGTTTTTCATCAGCATGGTTTCTTTCTTTTTTCAGCATTATAGGAAGGAGTCAAATATATACATTCAACATAAGATACAAGTATGCCTTTTCGTCCTTACTGTTATGATGTTCAAGTTCGAATTGTACCTTATCTTCACGGGCCAACCAGCCAATAGCACTACCCAACTCGGCATCATCCATCCCTGTAATTTTCTTTATCTCTGAAAATTCCCATTTACGGAGATGGTCACTATTCAATAAACGCCAAACTTTACCAGCGTTCTCGCCAATGATGTATTTATCCATAAATTATAATATATTTATTGTTATATGTATATAATATGCTATGCAAATGTACAGTTTTGATAACGAATTATTGCTTACGACCCATTAATGTTTATTAATACATCATGCATTTGGCGGAATTTTTATTCCGGATAACTGCTCAGAATGCCGCTACCAATCTTTAAACTTTTTTGATAGCGGCATTTTACATGGAACCTAAATCCGAAAAAATTACCTGCAAATTATGGCACGTTGCCGGGAATATATCCAAAATGTAACGACAATCACTAAAGTCGTCAGAATTTCAGACAACGGTAAGGCGAGCCAAATTCCTTTTACTCCCATTATGGCAGGTAATGCCATGAAGCACGGAACCAGAAAAACAAGTCCGCGCAAGACAGCAAATGTGATGGCCGGCTTTACTTGTTCCATGCTCTGATAATATCCGATAATGGAGAGGTTCAAAATAAAGAAGATGAACCCCGTGCCATAATAAGGGAATCCTTCTATCGCTATGCGTGCGGCAGTATTGTCAATGCGCAAGAATAGTCCGACAAGCAATTCAGGAAACAGGATAAAGGCGGCAGTAGAAATGACTCCGCAAACTAATGCCGCAAACACGGAAACGCGTAAGGCGGAACGAACTCTTTCCGTGCTTCCTGTGCCGAAATTGTAACTGATAATAGGCTGGGCAGATTGGGCAATGGCGTTACCTATCATGAAGACGAACGGGAGATAATAACAGCTTACTCCGAAAGCACCTACTCCGTCATCTCCCAAATGGCGCATGAATACCTGGTTGCCGATGAACAGCAATATCGCCATTGTCAATTCGCCTAACAAGGCGGATGATCCTATCTTACACTGCATTCCTATATCATGGAAGAAGAATAAAATCTTTTTTCTACCCGGACGAAGAGAATGCAAACGAGTGTCACGGGCATAGAACAACAAGTAACCCATCGCCACCGCTGCCCCGGCCAAACAACTCAGGGAGGTAGCAAATGCCGCCCCCATCACTCCCCAGCCCAGCGGGAAGATGAACAGCCAGTCGAGAACGACATTCACCGCTGCGGCTATGATGCTGCACCACATGGCGAGTTTCGGAGCGCCGTCCAGGCGCATGGCAAACAAGGCGACGGCAATCCACAACTCGAACAGCAGAGACGGGGAAAACCAGACCAGATAATCGACAACCAGCGGCAGCAAATGCTCCGACGAGCCAAGCATACGGGCGGTTTCTTCGGGAAACGCCAGAATGAATCCTCCGACGGTTACGGATATGAGCGTCACGAAAAGCATGGCTTGGGTGATGGTCGCACGTGCCAAAACGGTTTTTCCTTTCGACAAGTAAATGGAAGCGATTACGGAACAACCTGCCCCCATCATCAGTCCAACACCCATGAGTGACATCAGTAGAGGGACGCAGATATTTACAGCTGCAATCCCGTCGCTGCCCACGCCGTGTCCCACGAAAATCCCGTCGATAGTCGTTACCGCCGACATACTCAACATTCCCAACAGAGTGGGGAAAAACAGTTTCTTAAACAGAACGGAAACTCTCTCATTCCCAAAATCAATCACTTTTTCTTTCATACGTCTTTGTATTTTATATTATATGGTTTACTTCCGGCAGAAAACGACGGAAGCCGGATAAGACGATGGTTTTACCCAGTCATCTTATCCGGCTTCCATAGCCCTCCGATGAGGATTATAAAATGTCCTTTTGCGTTATTTCGCCGCAAAGGTGGGCCAAAGATTTGACTTATCCAAAAAAAGTTGCATTTTTGTACATTGCTATTTAATTCTTATATATGACAAAAGCAGAAATTGTTAGCCGGATTGCACAGCAGACCGGAATAGAGAAAGAGGTCGTAATGACCGTGGTCGAGGCATTCATGGAGAATGTAAAAGATGCGATGATTGCCGGGAACGAAGTGTTCCTGCGGGGTTTCGGTAGCTTCATTATCAAGCAAAGGGCAGAGAAGGTGGCCCGTAACATATCAAAGAACACAACTATTGTGATTCCGGCTCATTCCATCCCCGCCTTCAAACCGGCAAAAGTATTCCTGAATGCCGTAAAAGAGGGAAAATAAAGGACGTGTAAAAGTTTCATTTTATTTTGTAGATTTGTATCTATTAGCGATTTAAGAGGGATTAAGTTTTTAGTCTAAAAGATAATACAGAATTGTTATGATTAAAGAATTGAGAGTTGGCAATTACGTTGCTTATAAAGGTAAACCATCTTTGGTTTGTGCATTGGATTATGATCCTAAGTTGAGAAAAGAGAATATATCCGTTGTTTATAAATGGGGAGAACCTCCGTATAAAACAAATGGAGACATTCAGCCAATATTACTTACTGAAAAATTGGTTTTGCAATGCGGTTTTAATCAGCTTGACGATTATACATTTGACAATGATGAAATGGAGATTACACAAGACTGGGATGATCAAACTGTATATTACATTACCACTCATGCTAATGAATATACGGTAAGCGGACACCGCATAGAATACTTACACCAGCTCCAGAATGCGTATTTTTGTTTATCTGGTGGAAAAGAATTAGAAGTTAACCTATAAAGAAAAGAGGCTTTTAGAACTGCCTCTTTTCTTATATCATGCGAGGGTATTATATATTTAATCCGTCACCTCCCAGTAATAGCTTAACTCGTTCCCTTTCAGATTCTCTTTGGCGTATTGGTCGGCTTGTTCCCAAAGAGTATTGTAAAGTACCGCCATATCCGGTCTGTTTTCATAGTATTGCCATATCTTATGGTTAAGTACCAATGTCAGTTCCGTCAAGAACTTATAGTCCCCTTTCCACTCCCTGAAAGCCCGGTTGAAAGTGTCCAAAACAGCCGCCAACCCAAATCTGTCCGCTATTGAGAAGTCTTCCCAAAAGGTTGTTTGTAACTCATAACCGTTCTCTTGCATAAATTCTTTAAATGTCATACGCTCTAAATTTTAAGTTTGAACTATTTTTGTTTTTCCCTTTGGTACAATCCTGTACCGAAAGGTTGATTATTTTTCTGCCTATAGGATTGACGGTCGGTCCAGGCAAGAAGGCTGCGAAAAATACACTCTCCAACAAAGTCGGGGAGGAAGATTTTTCGACAGCAAGCGTAAGCGGTTCTTGACAGGACAGACAAGCGGCAATCGAACTTTGCAGAAAAAATAAGCGGGCTTTCGGCATGGAGTGTTGGGAAACGGCTGTAAGGAGGATAAAACGGGGGAAGCTAAAATGTTATAAAAGGATTACTTTCCGGCTGGATAGTCACGGTACAAAGGGGAACGGACCGCGTTTCGATAAAAGGGAAAGAGCCATGAAGATATAAAGGGGGAATTCCGGCAAAAGGATTCAGGACACATCCATTGTCAATGTATCCCGAACCTGCACCGGTCATTATCTGTACCGAATGTTTAGGAAACCCATTTGTAACCTTCGTCCGTCAGTTCAAAATATTCGTCCATTCCCGGTTTCACAAAAACATGATTTCAAAGGCTTCGTTGCTTCTACCTTCGGGTATCGTCATGTTGATTTCTCCATTGCGGGCTGTTCCTCTTCCCGTATTGAAACCTAAGTCTTCGTCCGCATAGGCGTAATGGAATTCCACATCCGGAAATATCTCGGAAAGTTTTTGGATAAGCAGTGGCACTCCATTCCATGCCGTATCGAACCAAAGTATGTTCGGCTCTTCAAAGTCTTGGTGATAGGCATTCCATTTTGTACCCCATGTGGCGGTAGACCACTCGTACCAAGTGGGATAACCGTACTTTTTCCGATTTTCCAAATACGATGCTCCAAGTTGCAGCGCTTCTTTTCTGTCCTTTTCCGCCAATCCTTCTATCCATTGAATGGTTCTCAAAGCATCATCGTCCAATAAAAAATAGAATGGCTTCAACTGCATTGCTTCAAGGTATTTCATACCCAAATCTCCACTGCTGCTTTTTTCTATCAACAGTTCTTCAGGCATAGGAATGATGTTGTTGAAGTCGATGTAACAAGGCGTATTGTCATCATCGGTTTTACCTTTTAAGAAATTCATTACTTTTTGTACTGTTTCCCGGTCTGCGTTTATTTCTAAACGGTTTGTCACATGATTAGGCATAATCTTAGTTTTTTGAAATTGTTAATACTTATTTTCCCTTTTGTCGGTTCTTTCTTCCTGAACCGCTTTGGGGTTTTACGGATGCGGTACACGGCTGTCGGGAAAACTTCATACGGTGGCTTTCCTTGGAAAATTACTCTTACCCCGGTAAGGAAGAATTTTGCAAGAAATGCACTTCAAGCCACCGGATCAAGTGCGACGGCCTACCTTTGCATCTGGTAAAACCAAACCGGTGATGGAAAGAAGAAAAGACGGGAGATATACGAAAGACCGGGGTCGGTATAAAAGGCGGATATTGCTCCGTGAGTAGTGATAAAA
>ENA-OUNH01000122-OUNH01000122.1-human-gut-metagenome-genome-assembly--contig:-NODE-122-length-28861-cov-3.138825_pt1 | contig 28861 bp, 29 predicted proteins | sample MGYA00242806_ERZ504814 | MGnify/ENA primary metagenome ERZ504814 (study PRJEB26092, sample SAMD00036389) | human gut metagenome | host: Homo sapiens | study: EMG produced TPA metagenomics assembly of...
GGGCAAATTCTCTTGTAAGGTTGCCTGCCTCCATATCACTCTTATAATATGGATACATATACTGATCAAAACGTCCTGGTGAAATGGAATGTCCGCTGCTCTCCATCTGGATCAGCTGCTGTACAAACCAGAAGGACTGGCATGCTTCGTAGAAATTGCGTGCGCCCTTAGCCGGTACACGGCTGCAGTTGGATGCGATCTGAAGGAGCTCCTGTTTTCTTGTCGGATCCTGGCACTGATATGCCATCTGCTCTGCGAGTTCAGCATAACGATGTGCATAGTCGATAACTGCCTGACAACTCATGATAACTGCTTCCAGGAAACGGGATTTTTTTGCGTAATCGCCATCCCCTACATTGCACTCATCCAGCTCTTTCTGAGCTTTTTCAATGATTCCTTCATAACCGATAGCCAGCACCTCTTCATATTTAACAGTTACATGGCCTACACCATTGTAGAAATAATTTCCCGGTGTGAAGATGTTATGGTCAATAGCAAGGATTGCTTCCGGTGCCATATAGGAAGTTGCCAGTTCGCTGGTGGTCTTACCTTTCCAGTATTTATGTACCTCGCGAAGTTCGGCCTTGGTCTCCTCCGCAATATAGAATGGATCGGCTGTTCTGGTAGCTACTGTGTCCAGCTCATCCTCCAGCCACTGGAAGGAATACTCCGGGAATGTCTGACATCCTCTTGGTGCCAGTGTGCTGCTTCCTACGATCAGTTCCTCATCACGGATGATGATCGGAATATTGTGCAGGATGTGTGCAAAAGCCTTGGCTCTTCTTGTGATGATCGGCTCATCTTCTGTTGCCTTGTAGGATTCTGTGATCAGTTTGGCTCTGGCTGATTCTATCACCGGCATCTTCGCATAGAGGTTATCTACCAGATGGGTGATCCTGTCTGTTTTCGGGATATCTGCTATATGAAATTTCTCCATGATTCTCCTTTCTCACAACCGGTTGTTTCTGATGATTTTTACATACTTCCGGCTATGTGCTCATGTAATTTTATTATACCTCACCCGCAATTCAGTGTCAACGAAATCCAACACTCATTTGTTGCTGTTTCTGTGGTTTTTATCTGTTAAATTGTGTCTTTTTTATTTGTTTTTCGTGAATTTGCATTTTTATCTATTGACTTGTTTTTTACTCTGCCATACTGGAATCAGTATTGATATTCATAAAAAGAGGTGAAAAATCCATGTATCTTTCGGATATGCATACGCATTCCATCGCCAGCGGACACGGTACAGAATGTACCATCACCAACATGGCACGCGCCGCAGCTGCAAAGGGACTTCGTCTCCTGGGAATCACAGATCACGGCCCCGGAACTCTGGCTGCCGGAACCTCATCTTATTTCCGCAGCCTCACCTACTCTCCCAGAGAACATTTCGGAGTAGAGCTTCTTTACGGAATCGAACTGAATATTCTTGACCGAAACGGCAGCATAGACTTGGATCAGGAATTGTTATGTAAACTTGATTATGCAATTGCCAGCATGCACTCCTGGAATTACCGCTGTGGCACACGTGATGAGAATACAGAAGCCTTTCTTAATGTAATGAAAAATCCCTGCGTCAAAATTCTCGGCCACAGCGACAACACCCATTACCCCGGTAAATTACGATGTCCTCGCCAAGGGGCAGCAAAGAGAAAACAGGCTACGATTTTTGAAATCAATGAAGCTTCTCTTGCCCCCACATGGCTATCGTGGCGATACCAGAGAGAACTGCTTTGAGATTCTCCGCTGCTGCCGCAAATACCACCTGCCTCTGCTTCTTTCCAGCGACAGCCACGGGCCGGAACATATCGGTGATTTTACATATGCTGCTGATTTCGTTCATCAGGCCATGTTTCCGGAAAGTCTGATCCTCAACAATCAGATTCCCAGACTGAAAGTATTTCTTCAGACCAGACAGGAAGTATAATGCTGTCAGCTCATATCTCTACCTGGATCACAGATCTGTGATCTGCCGCAGGCTGCATATCCAGGCAGGCAGATATCGGCAATCCTGCAGAAATCTTATTGATCTGGTTCGCCAGATGGATATTTACATCGACGGGAAACTTTCCTGATCCAATCAAAAAAGCCAGTTCCGACATCCTATTTATGGTCAGAACTGGTTTTTTATTTCTTCTATATTTAATATCACTTGCAATTTCTGTCTTAATACGGTTTCTTCATATTCTCCGTTTCATTCTTCCGCTGTTTTCTTATAAGTTCAGCAAGTTCCTTATATTTGCCTGTGATGTATCCGTAATTCTCTCTTTTATGCGGAATTTTGCATCTGGAACAATCCTTGATCCCGCTGTCCAGGAATCGGAAATTGCCTCCACATTTATCTCCCAGTGCATACAAAGGACAATAACAGAACAAACAGTTGAAATTATCCGGATCTGCTCCTGTATGGCATGGGAAATATTCACATTTCTTATGACTGTAATATGAAAATTCTTTCCCTTCCCAGTATGGTTTCTCCACGCTTGTTACCTCCTTCCAGGATTATACACTCATGATTTTTCCCATAAAAAAGAGGTAGCGATGCCACCCCGGGGTAGAAATATAATCCGTTCATGAGTGCGCGGAGGGAACGAATGTATCCGGAGTAGTATCGCCTGCCATTTAATCATGTATAATTCATATGAACAGGCGCATTCCATAAAAAATGCCTACTCTCGTAAAAAAGTAGACAACGTCCCAGGGGTGCGGAGTCCCTGAAATGGTTGTTACACTTTACACGGAAGTTTAACCTCGCCATAACAAGCAGGTTTCCTGACTCCGGGATCATGGCTTATCTCTCCTTCTCATACATATGTACAATGGACTCTGAGATTCGCTCCTCCGTTACAGTGACCGGATCGCTCAGGTTTCTCACCTGATTCCCTTTTCTGTGAGATTCCGATAATTATCAGATAACTGTCAGACTCCCGCAGCACTTGCTATGTTCAATATGGAATTATACTGACATTATAATAACACCATGTTAATTATATGTCAATATGTTTTGAAAACTTTTTTCAAACTTTTCATCAAAAAACATCCCGGCAGAAAACCACCGGGATGCTGTATATTATTGTTATCAGACGGACAAAAGCATCCGCATTTGAACAAAATTATACAAGACGTCTTACAGACACGATTGTTCTGTATGTAGCATCATTGCTGACCTTGATTCCGTCCTGTGAGTTGGATGCATGGACGATCTGTCCGTTGCCCATGTAAATTGCAACGTGTCCACCGTAACAGATCAGATCTCCTGGCTGTGCATCTGCATAGGACACCTCTGTACCTGCATTCTGCTGCTCATAGGATGTTCTCGGAAGGCTGACGCCAAAGTTTGCATATACACTCTGTACGAAACCGGAGCAGTCTGCTCCATTAGTAAGGCTTGTACCGCCCCATACATATGGGTTGCCGACAAACTGTGTTGCATAATTTACAACCGAAGAACCGGAACCACTGCTGTAAGAGGAAGAAGAGCTCTCACTTTCGGAAGAAGATGTATCCTCTGAAGTATCTGCCTCAGAGTAATCACCGTTATCAGAATCAGCGTCTGTGTTGTCTTCTGCTTCATCTGTATTATCAGAGATCACATTTCCATCCTCGTCATACTGAACACCATCGTCCTCACTGTCATCTGTGTCTCCCTCTACATACTCATCATCGTCTTCTGCAGTGTCTTCATCTGTATTCTCGATCTCATCGCCGTTCTCATCATATTGAACATCATCGCTCTGATCTTCTTCGTCCTGCTGTGCTTCTGCTTCAGCCTGACGTCTCGCTTCCTCTTCAGCCTCTGCCTGTGCTCTTGCTGCTGCCTCTGCTTCTGCCTGACGTCTTGCCTCTTCTTCAGCAGCAATACGCTCAGCCTCTAATCTCTGAAGCTCTGCTGTCTGCTCTGCAAGAAGATTTGCATAATCAGTAGCCTGCTGCTGTGCATAAGCAATCTCATTATCATAATCTGCAGATGTAGCACGTTTCTCATCCAACTGTGCCTGCAGATTCTGGGACTCTGCCTCATATTCCTGCTTCATTCCCTCAAGTTCAGCCTTCTCCTGTGTGTACTGTGCTTCCAGATTGGCTACCTGCTGAATGGTATTGGAATACTTTTCAAGGCTCTTTCTGTCCTGCTCATATGTCTTCTGTGTATACTCAGCTCTTGTAAGAAGATCTGACAGATTCTCTGCATTGAGCATCATCTGGAACCATGCATCATCTCCGCCTTTCTCATAAAGATACTGAATACGTTTCTTCATTGCCTCGTACTGCTTCGCCTTGGCATTCTTAGCCTTCTCAAGGTTAGTCTGTGTAGATGCAATGTCGGCTTCTTTATTGGAGATATCTCCCTCCAGTGTCTGGATAGAAACCATCACGTTTACAAGATTGGCATCAAGAGTAGAAATCTCACCTTCGATCTGCGACTTCTGTGCTGAAAGCTCATCCAATCTGGAGTATGTAGCATTCAGCTGGTCGTTGGTTGCCTCCATCTCCTGCTGAAGTGCTGCTTCATCTTCTCTTGTTGCGCTTACGCTGACTACCTGTGCTCCGCTGATGATGAGCGCCAGTGTCAGACATAATATTCTTTTCTTCATGACTGTTCACCCTCGCAATCTGATTCTGAATTCTGATTCTATAGCGATAAAAAACGTCGCTGTTTCAAGTTTACTTACGTCTGTTATTATTTCATCTTTAACAGTTTGTGTAATATTTTTGAAATATTTTATTTCAATCTTTTTATATATTAACACAGTGTTATTTAGAATGCAAGGTTTTTTTATTGTTTAGTTCAAAACTTTGTAACATTTATTAATGTTTTTGACATTAAAGATATAAAAAACGGGAGACTCCTTATTACCTAAAGGAATCTCCCATTCTATTTGTTACGTTTTTTTGCTTCCGTGTTTATTGTTCTTCCAAATATCGGGCGAATCAGAACAGATCTGCCAGGATCTGGTTTGCTGTCTTATTCAAATATCCATCCGGATCAGAAAGTGTACTTCTGTTCCATCTGAAGTACGCGCCGTTGCGGATATAGTTACCGCTGGACTCATGATAATCATATTTAGTAACACCCGGATACTTGGCCATATAAGTCTCTGCCAGCGCGATAGCCTGGCTACCATATGTTCCGCTCGGTGTCGGGGTTCCGGAAATCTGAACACCTGCATTCGGTGTGCAGTGAAGGATCACAGCACTCTTATCTGCACACTGTCCGAGAACCATCCATGTATGTCCGCCATTATATCCGATATCTCCAGGATAAAGCTTATATCCGGAGCTTGCAAGCTGTGCCTGTGAAACGATTTTTCCCATTCCTCTGCCTGAATATAAAGATCCGATGCTTCCTGAAACTGTTGTATAGTTCACACCGCCAGATTTACTCTGCATGATCTGATATACAGACCATCCTACATAGCCGGAACAGTCAAGACCTTTCTGCTCTGTACTCTCACTAAGATCCATATAATATTTGTAATTATAGGAACTTGAATTACTGTCATACCACTGTTTCCACCTGGAACTTACACCTTTTCTGGTTGCATCTGACCAGTTATGGCCACCGCCCCATACATAAAGGGTCTGTCCAACCGGTTTCAGTGCATTAGCCAGGAAGTTCTTAATCGTTCTGGTTCCTGTGGATGTTGTCGTGCTAGGATTAGTATTCACCTGCAGGATTCCGCTGCTGTTGAATGTATATTTCTTGCCGTCAATAGTCACAGTACCGGTTGCCATGATACCAGTAGATGGATTAAAGTAATATTTATATCCCTTGGACGTATTCTCCACCCAGCCAGTCGCCATAACACCGCTGCCGCTGTAGAAGTAATATGTATTATTACCAATCTTCTTAAATCCCTTGTACATAGCTCCTGTCCTTGGGTCAAAATAACGTTTCTGAGACTTACTGTTTGTTGCCCAGCCAGTTGCCATAAAGCACTTGCTGGTAAAATATCGGGTAACTTTCTTGGTATCTGTAAGAAATTTATTCTTAGCCGCAACACCATTGCCACTGTAGAAATAATACTTCTTCTTACTGATAGTTGCCCATCTGGTTGTCATATATCCTGTACTTGGATTAAAGTAGCGTGTATTCTTCTTGCGGTCTGTAAGCCAGCCTGTTGCCATATAACCCTTGACTCCGTTGGCATTATAGAAGTAGCGCTTACCCTTGCGGTCTTTGGCCCAACCTTTTACCTGCACGCCTGTGGAAGCATTGAAGTAATACTTCTTGCCGTTCAGTGTAAGCCATCCCTTGACTTTCTTACCATTCTTGTAATAATAAGACTTTCCGCCTTCTGTCTTAAATCCATTCTTGGTTGCGGCCTGTACATCTGTTGCAGTTGTGTGTACAGTCGCTCCAGCTGCAAAAACATCAAGATCAAAAAAGTCCCCAAATTTTCCATTTTCTGCTTAATTTTCGCATACATACCTTCCTTTGATAGATAATTGATATTTACTATTTTTGAAGTCCGGCTGATCGTTCGCTGCTATTCATTACAATTCTGTTACAATTTTACTTCCATATTATATACCATTCTTTACAGTACGTCAACTCTTTCCGCTCTTTTCACAGTTTTCACATAACTATAACCAGACCTTTGTGTCCATTTTTATTTTTATACAGAAAAATCCCCGAAATATGTGCTATATACACAGATATTCCGGGGATATTTTTATTTATACACCTGTATCAGAAGTTTGTAACAGATCTGTTACAGATTTTTACAGGAATTTTTTGCGAAGCTCTGCTCCGTCAAGCGCACTTAAATATGCAGGTGCAACATCAAATACCGTCTTGCAGCCTTTCTGTCCTTCCTGGTTCATGCGATATGCAGCTCTTGCATAGGCAACGATAACAGAAGATGTAAACTCCGGATTGGAATCCAGTTTCAGGCTGTACTCGATCACATGGCTGTTCTCGTTGTTCCAGCCGGTTTTGCCGCTGCGGATCACAAAACCACCGTGCGGGATTCCGCTGTGATCACGGTCAAGCTCTTCCTGGGAGATGAAATGTACAGTTGTATCATACTCGTCAAAGTAGTTCGGCATAGTCTTGATCTCTTCCTCGATACGTGCAAGATCAGCACCTTCCTCAGCTACTACAAAGCACTCTCTTGTATGTTTCTGACGTGTTGTAAGCTCAGGATTCTCTCCGTTTCTTACAGACTCAAGTGCAGCTTCTACAGGAATTGTGTACTGTTTTGCATCTTTTACACCTTTGATGCGGCGAACTGCATCGGAATGTCCCTGGCTTACACCCTTGCCCCAGAATGTATAATCATTTCCGTTTGTAAGAATAGCATTTGCGTACATACGGTTCAGGGAGAACATTCCCGGATCCCAGCCTACAGAGATGATTCCTACATGACCTGTCTCTGTTGCAGCTTTATCAACATTTGCAAAATGCTCCGGAATTCTCTTATGTGTATCAAAGCTGTCTACAACATTGAAATATTTCACATATTCCGGTGTCTGGACTGGAAGATCTGTCGCGCTTCCTCCGCAGATGATGAGAACATCGATCTCGTCTTTCATCTTCTCTGCATCTTTTACAGAGTAAACCCTGGCTGTCTCTGTGAGTATCTTTACAGTTTCCGGATCGCGTCTGGTAAATACTGCAACCAGCTCTGTATCCGGGTTATGTTTGATGGCGCACTCCACGCCGCGGCCCAGATTACCGTAACCTAAAATACCAATTCTTATACTCATAACGATTTCCTCCTCTTTTTCTCTGCAGATGTGTCTTTAATCGTCTGCACAGTCCGGAAAATATCCCCCGTGTTCCCTATAGGGATAATTTTCTTCCAGTACAGCTCCTGAATACACTCTGCAATCTATATCGCAAAACGGATCTGCAGGATCCGCCTTACTAACACTTTAAACCTGCCACATCAGCAGCAGAAAATGCCACCTGGCCAGCACATGGCACAGGCCATAGTCCTGCAGCAGGCATCACACATATCATTACCTGCCATCGGCATGCCACCAAAAGGATCCTGTTGCTGCTGATACCAGCCACCTCCACCTTCCATACGCTGAAGCAACATACGATACTGCATGTTGTTCGGTTCCTGACGGACTGCCTCCCGGATCTGCTCCAGGGCTGTCACATTATTTCCAAGTCCCATATTGGCCATGGCTGCCAGATAATACCACTCGCCATTCTTCTGGCCAAGAGAATTCAGCACATTCATGGCTTCCTGATAATGACCGCTCTGTACATAATTGGCTGCTGCACGTCTGCGCATACTCTCCTCATCCTGGTAGGCCGTGGAATTACCACTGCTTCCATAACCGCCGAATCCCCCGTAATTTCCATATCTGCCGTAATCACTGCCGGAACTGCCGCCATACTCCCTTTCTTTCATGATCTGTTCGTATGCCTGCTGTACTTCTTTAAATTTCTCCTCAGCCTGATCCTTGTTCGGATTATTGATATTGGCATCCGGATGATACTTCCTGCTGAGTTTGCGGTATGCTTTTTTATTCATCATCAGATGCGTTTCTGGGAACTCCCAGCACACTGTATGGATCTAACATTGTTTTTCTTTCTCCCGTTCTTGCTTACGTTTCTGTCCGATTGCCATGAAACGGCACCATACGCCGGAATATAAAATATTCCGGAGGATGTCTCCATAACGGATGACAGGAAGTTTCTCGAATTCCCTGCATGCCTCAGAAAGCATCATGACCAGCATCCTGCGGCTCTCATCCTCGAACCCTTCCATCTTATATTTTTCAAGAAATGGATTGTAATTTCCGTTTTCTGCATCTTTCTCCACATCATCGTAAGCATCCAGAATGTAGATAAATTTTCCCAGATAAAAACCCATTCTGCGAAGTGATGGCTCCCACATGTCCTTTCGAAAAGCCAGAACTTCTTCCATGATCCTGCCAGAACATCCTGCTACCAGATCCACATCTGTCTCGCCCTGTTTCTCAAATCCGGAAAGGTCAGAAAGTGCTTCCCGGATCTTACATATTTTCTCCGGATAACCTGACATATATTTCTTTCCGGTATTCTTAAGAAGTGCAGCGTATGCATAACGGAAAGGTTTCCGTTCGTCCTGCCAGTCATCCATACATTTATAATAAGAAAGGATCACATTCATGTCTGCACAGTACTCTGTTATTTCATTCTTTCTCACAGGCTGGGCTTTCAGCGGATGGACCACGCACCGGGATTTTCCTTTTCTGGTAGGTGGCTCATAGAGCCCGCTCAGAAGCAGTACCACAAAAGTCATATCATAAGTCAGGGATATCTGCCCCGGAATCCCGCACCGCTCCCGCAGCTCACGGCACAATCCGCAGTAAAAAGAACGGTACATATCAAAATCTTTGAATTTGATCTCAGGTTTATTGACTGTCACATATCCGAACATGTCAGCTCCTCTTTACGAATTTCGTGTGGCATTTCGGACAGTCAATCTCGATCTTTCCCTTGCCTTTTGGAATACGGATCTTCTGTCCGCAGCCTGGACAGTTATAGATGTGATGAGTTTTTCTCTGTTTCATTAAATTTTTTTCTTTATTGAAACGAAGACGAAACTTCGATGTCATCGCAAGATATTTCTGATTCTCCTCATAACGCTTCTGGATATCTCTGGAAAAAATACGGAAATACGCATACACGATAGCCGCTATCCCTAGGAAATCAAGAACGCTTCCCACGCTGCGGTTCACAATGTTCACAAACATAGTGAGTATGATCAGTACCAGGGCAGCTCCCATTGTAAATCTGGAAAGATTGTCTACACCGTAGCGTCCCTGCATAAATTTATTAAATTTGTCTCTCATAAAAATCTGTCTCCTTTACATTTACCATTACAATGGCACTTTTACCTGTCATTGCATACCTGGAAAATGTAGAATTTCAGATAATAGGACTCGTCTGCTGACCAGAGGATTGGATGATCCGGGGCCTGTGTGCGGTATTCTACCTGACGCAGTCTCTTATGAACGTTCTTCGCCGCCTGTCCGATGGTCTGCGTAAAAAGTTCATATGTCATAAAATGAGAACAGGAGCAGGTTGCCAGGAAACCGCCGTCTTTTACAAGACGCATAGCCCGAAGGTTGATCTCGCGGTATCCTTTTACTGCGTTCTTCACAGAACTTCTGGACTTCGTGAAGGCCGGCGGATCAAGGATGACCACATCAAATTTTTCGCCTTTCTCCTCAAGTTCCGGAAGCAGTTCAAAAACATCCTCGCAGATGAATTTCACCTTTTCGCCCAACCCGTTAAGTTCTGCGTTGCGTGTTGCCTGCTTTACGGCTGTCTCAGAAGCATCCACACCAGTTACGCTCCTGGCCCCTGCAATTCCAGCATTGAGGGCAAAAGATCCTGTATGTGTAAAGCAATCCAGAACTTTCGCTCCTTTACAGAGTCTCTGAATCGCCAGACGGTTGTATTTCTGATCCAGGAAAAATCCTGTCTTCTGTCCGTCCTTGATATCTACTTCATACTTCACGCCATTCTCTTCGATCTGAACAACAGTCGGAAATTCTTCTCCGATAAATCCCTTGGTAAGTTCCATTCCTTCCTGGCGGCGTACCTTGGCATCACTTCTCTCATACACACCTCTGATGTGAATTCCGTCTTCTTCCAGAATCTCTTTCAAAACGCGGATGACAGTGTCCTTCAGTCGGTCGATTCCCAGTGCCAGGGACTGGACAACAAGAACATCCGAAAACTTGTCTACAACAAGTCCCGGAAGAAAATCAGCCTCTCCGAAGATAATACGGCAGCTTCCGGTATCAACCACTTTCCTGCGGTAATCCCATGCGTCACGGACGCGCTGTCTTAAAAACTCCTCGGTGATCTCTGTATGTTCGTCTCTGGTAAGCATACGGATCGCAATCCTGGAATTGGTGTTAATAAATCCTCTTCCCATCGGATAACCGTCAAAGTCGTGGACCAGCACGATATCTCCGTTGTTGAAGCTTCCCATGATGCTCGCGATCTCATTATCATATACCCAGAGTCCCCCTGATTTCAGGAATCTGCCTTCGCCTTTTTTTAATGTTACTACTGCCAGGCTCATAAATTCTACCTTTTCCCTTTCTCATTTCCCGCGGCAGCTTAAAGCCCAGACGGATAAAAATCCTCCTTCACTGTCGCTCCCGCTTGCGTATAAACCAATTTAAGGACAATTCTATCACAGAAAAAATCATTTTTCCAGTGCTTACCTGAATCCTTAATATAAATCATAAAAAATTCATAGAATCAGAAGAGTATTTTCCGGTAACTTCACCACAGAAAAATCCGCAGCAGAGACTGCCAAAAGCTCTCCGCTGCGGATCATATCCATTCTCTGTTATTTATTTTTCAAGTATATTACGTTATTACTCTGCTGTGGACTCGTCTGCAGCGGAGTCTGTGTTCTCGCCGTAAAGTCCTGCAAGGAATTTCATAGTATCTTTATAAAGTGTCTGCTTATCTTCCTCTGTCACATCTGCAAGAAGAGCTTTTGTCTCGTCTGTGACATCTGCATTCTCATCTGTGCCATCCTCTGCAGCACCAATACCAAAGAGTTTCTTCAGCTTCCTGTCCATCATGTTAAGCTCTGTACTCTGGTAAGTTTCAGTTCCATCTGCCTCATAGGAATCTGTTCCATTATTGAGGATATCGTAGTAGTCCTTCTCAACTGTAGCAGCCAGATTCTTACCTGTCTGCTCATCCAGTGTCACTGTGGCAACTTCCTCTGTGCTCTCAGTTGCGGCCAGAAGGGAATCTGCATCTCCCTCATACTCTCCTTTTACAAAAAGTGCAAGTTTATCATAATTATTCTTAGCTTCCTCGCTGAGTACAGAAGTATCAGGTTCTGTGCTGTCAGTCTCTGTGGATGCAGCCTCATCAGATGCACTCTCATCGGAACCGTCTTCACTGTAAGTTCCATCCTCTGTTGCTTCCGGAATTCCTGCTTCATCGGAAGAGTTCTCTTCCTGATCAGTTCCCTCGGATGCGTTCTCATCGGATGCTGTCTCATCAGAGCTGCCGCTTTCGTCAGAGCTGCTGCTTTCGTCAGATGCACTCTCATCGGAATCGCTTTCGCTGTAAGTTCCGTCATCTGTTGCATCTGGGATTCCTGTTCCGTTTCCGTCACTACTGTCCGAAGAATTATCTGTCTCGATCTCAAGTGTGGGATCTTCTGTAGAACTCTGGATCACATCATCACCAAGTACGCTGTCATCTACACTGTTCGTGATATCATCTGAATCACCGTCAACCTCTACAGTATCATCTTTGTTCTCTCCGTCCAGAGTATCATCACCTGAAGACGCCTGGCCGGTTGTGTTCTCATTAACCTGCTCCAGAGTTTCTTTTACATCATCGTAATTGTAGCCCTGCTCTGCAATCTTCTCGAGAAGAGATACGATCTTGTCAATCTCCTCCTGGCTTACAGAAACATTGTTCTGCTCTGCCACATTGATAACAATATTCTGGATCTCATCTGCATTCTGAACATTGTTCTGGATCACGTCCATCTTGGACTGGTTTACAACTGTAGTTGCCTCATTCTTTCCAACCTGATCTGCAAGATTTCCGGTAACTACCATCTCTTCGTTTGCAAGTTTTGTCTTGGTCTCGTCAAGCTTCTTTCCACTGGCCTGCTCATATGCCATCTGGATACCTGTAAGAGCACCTGTTCCTGATACTTCCATCGGGCAGGCTGCAACAACTTCGCAGTTCTTCACTCCTGATGTGGAAAGTGTGGTTGCGATCATATTTCCTGTTACCCAGTTCAGATTCGCTGTTCGAACCTTGATTCCGCCGGACTGTGTAGGCTTTACATATGCGCAGCTTAAAGTTCTGGAACCTATCTGGGACTGCGGTGCGATATTATCCAAATGATTATGTTCATCCTGATTGGTGATCGTCATGATCTGTACCTGATCAGAACTTACGTTAAAATATTTCATCATGGTCTGTTTCTGGGCGTCTGTGAGATCTGCACCAAGTGTCACTACCCTGGCCGCGTCTGCCATTACTGGATTTACGCTGCCCGCAACAAGGCATGCACTGCAGAGTAATGCTGCGATCAAATTTCTTTTCTTCATTGAATTTCCCTCCAATTTATGACTTTTCAGGTTAATTGTACTATAGCTTTTTTATAAACTGCTGCTATAAGTTTACTGACGTTTTTTCTGTTTCATATTATAACACAGTTGTATAGATATTTGTAATTAAAAAAAGACCATCTCTGAGAAATGGTCTCTCCAAATACCCAATATACTGTCGCTCTATATAGATATTATCCGATTTTCTTTAATTTTCCCAACTTTTCCGCCTCTTTCAGCAATTCCTGATTTCTGGCATTCATGGTGCCGAAATCTTTCAGCGGACAGTAAACTTCCCTGCATTTTTTCATAGCCTCCAGTGCCTTCTGATAATTCTCCCGTGAAATGCACTCAAAAGGTTTCTCAGTGATCACCTTAGCGGCAAGCTCCCTTGCCACCTGATAATCCGCATCATTGGTATGAAGAACTCCTGTGATAAAAGGAATTCCCTGTCTCTGAAGTTTACGATATACCGGAATCCCACTTCCGTTGCCTCCGATCACAAATATCTCCGGTTCTCCGGATGGTGGCTCCATCTCCACACATCCAAACTCCGCATTGTAGCTTCCACGGGTGATCCCGTAAAGTTTTTTAATATAATCTGATGTAAAAATCTCTTCCGGTGTACCGTATTTCTCAATGTAATCTCCATGAACACAGATCACCTGATCGGATATTTTCTGGGCAAGATCCAGCTCATGAAGAGACATGATCACCGTCACCTGTTTTTCCAGAACCATTTTTTTCAGGATAGCAAGCAGTTCCAGCTTATGGCGGACATCCAGAAATGAGGTAGGTTCATCCAGGATAATGATCTCCGGCTCCTGACAGATTGCCCTTGCGAGGAGGATCCTCTGGCGTTGTCCGTCGCTGATAGCTGTAAAATCCCGGTCTTTTAAGTCCCATGCATGAACCATCTCCATGGCATTTCGAACCTTCTGCTTATCCTCTTCAGAAAGAATCCCCAAAGTCCCCGTATAAGGATAGCGGCCGGTTGCCACTACATCCTCGCAGGTCATAAGCTCCGGCCTCATCCGCTCAGTAAGCACAACAGCCAGTTTTTTTGAAACTTCTTTGTTGGTCATACGGCTCATTTCTGCCTGTTCCAGATATACAGTTCCGCTGATCAGGGAAAGCTGTCTTGTGATACTTTTCAGAATAGTAGATTTGCCAGCTCCGTTAGGACCGATCAGCGTCAGAATTTCTCCCTTATTCAGCCTGATATTAATTTCTCTGATCAGCGGTTTTCCATCATAACCTACAGTAAGCTGATCTGTATAAAAAAAATATGATTTCATCTCTTATATCCTCTGCTGTCTGTGAATCATAATATAGATAACCACCGGTGCTCCAAATACAGCTGTCACAGAACTGATACTGAGCTCTGTTGGCGCAAAAACTGTCCTTGCGATCAGGTCGCAGAACAGGCAGAACACCGCACCGCCCAGGAAGCAGGCCGGAATCACCAGGATCGGCTTTGCTGTCTTCAGAAGGCTTTTTGCAATATGGGGAACCGCGATTCCAACAAATGAGATCGGTCCTGCAAAAGCAGTAACACAGGCAGAAAGAATACTGGAAAGCAGTATCAGAAATATCCGGAACAGCCTGATATTCACTCCCATGTTCTGGGCGTAAGTCTCTCCCAACTGATACGCGCTGATGGGTTTTGACATAAAAAATACGATCACCATTGCGACCAGTACTACCACTGCCATAGTTCTTACATTTCCCCAGGTCATTCCTGAAAAGCTTCCCAGTGACCAGTTGTGCAGATTGACAATATTGGAATCATCTGCAAACGTTACCACAAAATCCGTGACAGCTGAACAGATATAGCCGATCATAACGCCGCTGATTACCAGCATGGACATGTTGTGGACTTTTTTTGCAACAAGGAGCACAAAACCCATGGCGATCATTGAGCCTGCAAAAGCAGCCAGAATCATGCCTCCGGAACCGATAGATACAGATCTGCTTAAAAGAAAAATCATAAGCAGCGCAACAACCAGCTTGGCTCCGGAGGAAATTCCAAGTACAAAAGGTCCTGCAATAGGGTTGTTAAAAAATGTCTGCAGCAGAAATCCGGATACGGACAGTGCTCCGCCAGGATGATAACTGCCAGAATTCGCGGAAGACGGATCTCCCACACAATATTATAGGAAGTCTGATCTCCCTGACGTTTGAATATGATATTCAGGATCTCATTCACAGAGAGATGGATACTTCCGGAATTTACATTCCATATAAATAAAATTATCAGCAGTACTGCAAGGATCACAAATGAAATCCCGTACCGTACTGTACGTTTTCGATCGTTCATTTTTTCTGTATATCTCCCTCCTTATTTACAACAGATCAGGCGGATCTGTCTGCCTGATCCGCCTGATCTTTCTGTCCGAACCTGACAGGTCGGCTGTCTTTATTTATTTCAAACGATGCATATAGGTCAGCTCATCCAGAGAATCATCGTCACTGGTAAGCATGGTGTGGATATCCTCGATCATGGTTCCAAGTCCGGTAGTTTCCTGGAAGAGATTTTTGCCTGTGCACCAGACATTTCCATTCTTCACTGCCTTGAAATCTGCAAGAAGCTCGCTCTTGGAAAGAAGTTCATCTATAGTATTCAGCTCTCCGTCAATTGTGCTGTTGTAGATGATATAATCTGCATCTTTCGCTTTCGCGTAAAATTCTTCCATCTGCATATTCATAGTGGAAAGGGCATTATCATTCTCTCCTGTGTCTTCAGGGACATAATTGCCACCTGCAAGAGAAATCATCTCAGAAACATAATCTCCGCTCTTTCGCACATTTACTGCGCCTACAGAGTTGATATAAAAGAACGCTACGGTCTTGTCTGTCTTATCTGCTGTGAGAACTTTATCCAGCTTGTCTGTCTGCTCCTTGAAAACTTTTTCTGCGAGATCTTCTTTTCCAAGGAGAACTGCATAAAGCTTCATCCATTCTGTTCTTCCAAGCGGATGGCTCTCGTAGCTGGAACGCTCTACCATAACAGGGATTCCAAACTGCTCCAGTTTTTCCTGAACTTCCGGATTATGGTGGATCATGGTGGACTCGATTGCCAGATCACAGCCTTCATTTAAGATCAGCTCATAATCCGGTGCACTGTATTTGCCTGCATAGATCATCTTATTCTGTTCCATGGCATCCTTCGCTTCCTGGATATACCATCCGTCCTCTTTTGTACCGGAAAGATTGATGCTGTCGATTCCGTCAATAGCGCGGAAAAGATCCATAGCGGAAGTTGCCACCATATAAATATGATCCAATGGCTGTTTCAGCACTGCGATATCACTGTCCAGGCCTTCCGGAGCTTCTTTTCCCTCCGGGACTACAAGAAACTGCCCTTCCTGATCAATGGTGATCAGTGCGTAACCGTCATCATAATAGTCCACATTGAACTCTTTCGCATAGGAAAGCTCCATACTGTGGTCAAAAGTAAGTCCCGGGATATCTGCAGGTGTATGCTCTTTTTCAGCTGCCTGTACGCCCAGTGTACAGCCCAGGATAAGAGCTATCGTCAGAAATATGTAGGAGATTATTTTTTCATTTGTCTGCCTTTTTCATGCTTGAAGAATCAAAATTCAGGGTGTAGTCGATTTCATGAGGAGTGCTCATGGCCACTGTATCTGCAGTCACTTCCATCTCTGCATCAAAAACACTGACCGGAATTTCAAATGTAGAGTTTCCGTCTTTATTTACAGGCTCATATTTCTCACCGTCAACGATCATATAATCGTAATTCGGGCTGCTCCAGATGATGGTCGTCTGTCGCTTCTTTGTCCTTGATCTCTACCTTTGCAGGTAGATTCCACAGTTGCTTTTTCCTGTACCGCCTGTAAGAGTTACTTCTGTCTCATAAGTTCCGTCCTCAAGCTTCAGGTCCTCCAGTTTCTTGCCATCGGATTTCTTGTCAGAATCATCGGCTTTTTCTGTTGCAGCATCATCTTTTACCGGATTCTTGATACTTACTTTATGGTCGTACCATTTACCTTTTTCACCCAGGATTGCTACGTCAAACTCCTCGTCAATGGCAGGTACCGGGATATCGAATCCGTACACCTCCTCCGTATAGCCGTCACTGTATTTTACAGTATCTGTGGTCGGCTCAATAATCTCTGCTCCATCTTTCTGAGCATCTTCAGCTGTTCCGGCAAACAGATTTACGATTTTTTTGAAACCAGACTTACATGGATGGTCATCTTTCCATCCTTGACTGTAAGTTCTCCTTTTTTATCATTCGCCTCATTTACGTGGAACATGCTGCTGTCTGTGGCAAACTCAGCGGTGTAGACACCATCTTCCAGTGTACTCTCTTTATCTGCTGATGCATCCTTATCATCGGCAGTCTCTGCATCTCCACTGGATTCTGTCTTTGCAGAATCGCTTTCTGCCAGTACCGGCATGGAACCAAGCATCAGAGCAGATGCACTTACCATTGCAAGAAGAAGATTTACGTGACGTTTTTTCATGATTGTTTCTCCCTTCCATATGTGTTGATGTATCACTTTTATAATATAATGTTTTTCTATAATACAATGCTGGTTTATGTAGTTTCTTTATTTACAGCATTTCAGGAAAATGTTCCATAATAACTTTATGCAGCACTCTCCTGAATCGCTGTCTGCTCATTTTCATGCAATTATATCTACATAAGAATCTGCCCGGAATACAGTCTTCCTGATTTTTCCGGGCAGTTGCATTTTTTTCATATATATCTGCACAGAGCGGACATCTGCATTCCGCGGTATGCGTTCATGCTGCTGTCACCTTGCAGATCTTATCTTTTTTATTCTGCAGAATCCTCAGCGGAATCAGCCTCTGTATCTGCTGCTGCGTCAGAATCAGCGGACTCATCAGAGCTTCCAAAGAGAGTCGATAGCTGCCTTTGTATGGTCTACATAAATCTGCTCAACTGCTTCGATTCTTCCAAGTCCCTACGATCTGGCAGTCAACATTCTCAAAGTTTCCGGATGACTACAAACTGGCTCTTCCAGGAATCCTCATCATCACCAGCCATATCGTTGTTAGCGTGGTCACCGGCAACAACCATCAGCGGACGGAGAACAACATTCTTGTATCCGGCTTCTTTAACCTTCTCAATAACTTTATCGCATGCTGTATCTTCCGGCTTACCTTCTACAGTACCGATGAAAGCGTTCTTAAATCCAAGATCTTCCATCTGTGTCTGCATCTGATCATATGTTACATTAGCTGTGTGGGATGTACCATGTCCCATGAATACAAATGACTGTACCAGCCTCAGCAGCTGCATCCATGCTGTCAAATCCGGCTTCTTTGTATGCTTCATCTGTAATAGCCTGAGCAACTGCTTTCTTGTCGTCATTGATAACAGTTGCATCATCTCCAACCTCACCAAGCATTGGCTCTGCAATTGCTACAGACTCAAATTTATCTTTATATCCGTTAATAGCTTCTGTCATCTCATCATACTCAGCGCCATGCATCAGATGTGTAGGCTGAACAACAAGATTCTTAACGCCGTTCTCTACTGCACGGTCAAGAGCCTGCTGCATGTTGTCGATATTCTCACTATCTCTTGCCTCAACATGGTTGATGATGATCTGTGCTGTAAATGCTCTTCTTACAGACCAGTCCGGATAAGCTTTTGCAAGGGCATCTTCGATTCCCTTGACATCCTCAGCACGGCTGTCGTTGAAGGAAGTACCAAAGCTTACAACAAGAAGCTCGTTCTCACCGATCTCATCCTGGTTACGCGGATCATCCTTGGAAGCATCTCCTGTATCACGTCCGAAGTAATCCGGATCAGCATTCTCGCCTTCTACCAGCTCTTTCTGTGCGTCTGTCAGGGCATCCCATGCTTCTTTAGCTGCCTTGCAGTCCTCATCTGTTGTATCTGTTCTCTCCTGAACGTAGATCTTGTCGATCAGATCTGCTACATTATCAGCTGCTTTCTGATCTTCATCAGAAGCCTCTGTAGTATCAGCTGTATCAGCGTTCTCTTCTGTAGCAGACTCATCAGCTGCCATTGCTGTTGTAGCTGCACCCATGGAACATGTCATGGAAACTGCGAGCATCAGGGCTAACATTGTTTTTCTTTTCATTTCTTTTTGTCCTCTTTTCATGTATTTTCCGGTCAAACAATATATGTACAAAAAAAACGGCTGCTCTCCGCGGCCGCTTGTCTTACACACAAGATTCTCTGCGCAATACATAAAAAGAAGTTCTGTATTGTTATGGAGAATGCAGATTCGTAAACCGCGAATCTAAAATCTCACAATAAGGCAGTTCTCCTGACTTGGTTCAACGCTGATTTCCCTTCCCGGTCTCCCAGTGGTTCTTAAAAGCAGCTTCCCTTTCACAGTGACGGTATCGTTCCGGATTCCCACCGGATTCTCTTTTGCACATCCTCTTCCGAATGTAACCTTATTGCTATAACATTTGTACATATTAATTCAACATGGATATTTATTTTTTACCACATAATAATCAAAATGTCAAGTTTTCTGTCATACTATTCCAGAATATCCGTTAAAATATTCCCGTTATTATCAGTCTGTTTTCAAAAATTCATGTACAATAAACATACTTATTCGCCATATATGTTTTTTATTTATAATGTTCGTTTTCCCCATAAATCTGAGAAGCCCCTTCCTCACATTATTTCTGTATGTAAGGAAAGGGCTTCTCAGTCATTTATTTGTTGAAATACTCCTGTTCAAGATATCTCGCAACATAAATGCCACTGGCAGATGCGTGGGAAAGGGAATGTGTCACACCACTGCAGTCTCCTATAACAAAAAGACCTTTGTGACAGGTTTCCAGATTCTCATCGATCTCAACTTCCATGTTGTAGAATTTAACTTCAACACCATAAAGCAGAGTATCATCATCTGCAGTTCCTGGCGCGATCTTATCCAGTGCATAGATCATCTCGATGATACCATCCAGGATACGTTTTGGCATAACAAGGCTTAAATCTCCCGGTGTGGCAGAAAGCGTCGGTGTTACAAAACTCTCGTCTATACGTGCTCTTGTGCTTCGTCTTCCACGGATCAGGTCTCCGAAACGCTGAACCATAACACCGCCGCCAAGCATGTTGGACAGTCTTGCAATACTCTCGCCGTATCCGTTGCTGTCGTGGAACGGCTCTGAGAAATGTTTGGATACAAGAAGTGCAAAGTTTGTGTTGTTTGTATGCTTTGCAGGATCTTCATAGCTGTGTCCGTTTACTGTGATGATTCCATTGGTGTTCTCATTTACAACAACACCTCTCGGATTCATACAGAAAGTACGTACCATATCCTCAAACTTCTCTGTTCTGTAAACGATCTTGCTCTCATAAAGCTCATCTGTCAGACGGCTGAATACTTCTGCCGGAAGTTCCACACGTACACCGATATCCACACGGTTGGAAAGTGTGGGGATCCTGAGATCTGTACATACAGACTCCATCCATTTACTTCCGCTTCGTCCTGCGGAAATAATGCAGTAAGTTCCCTCATAACTCTGGTCTCCCACCGTAACTGCATAGCCGTTTTCTGTTTTCTCCACTTTATCAACAGATGCATCAAAATAAAAATCCACATGGTCTTTCATTTTTTCATAAAGATTCTGAAGTACTATATAGTTGATATCTGTGCCCAGGTGGCGGACAGATGCATCCAGAAGATGCAGGCCATTCTGAAGACAAAGCTTGCGGATCTCACTGTTTGTAGTAGAGTAAAGCTTTGTTCCTTCGCCACCATGCATCAGATTCAGTTTATCTACATATTCCATCAGTTCTGTTGCTGTATCTTTGCCAATGTGCTGATACAAAGTTCCGCCAAACTGGTTGGTGATATTATATTTTCCATCGGAAAAAGCTCCTGCGCCTCCGAATCCTTTCATGATGGCACATGTTTTACAGTGGATACAGGATTTTACTTTTTTTCCGTCAATTGGACATTTTCTTTTTTCCAGAGGATGACCAGCTTCAAAAACCGCGATTTTTTTCTCCGGATCATTATTCATCAGCTCATAGGCCGCAAAAATCCCTCCAGGACCTGCTCCTACGATCAGTACATCATATTTCATAAATAAAAACTCCTTAATCTTGTGTTTCCTGCTTTTATGTTTCTGTTTTTCGCACAAACCCTGTTTATTTTACAACAAGTGCCTGAAAAAGTCACCTGTTTTCTCGTGTTTCCAGACCATTTTTCAGTTACCGAAAAACCTTCTGATCCGGAGATTTTTCCCATTGGTTTCCAGGATGATCGCACCATTTTTCATTGTATATTCGATCTGGCTGCCACAGTCTTTCAGACGTTTTGACCGTTTTCCGGTGAAAGGGATGGCCGTAGGTGTTTGTTGATGAACAGGATATGATGGACAGCTCAGGTTTTACTTTCTTTAAAAACTCCTCTGAGGATGAATATCCGGAACCATGATGGCCGACCTTCAGACAGTCAATATCATTAAGACATCCCGCAGACAGCAGTTTTTTCTCAGTGTCTGCTCCGATATCTCCTGTAAAAAGCATCCGGAAATCACCGTAGGTAAGCTCCATGACCATCGCTTCCTCATTGACATCCTTTCCTCTGGCTGTGCTTTCCGGCCACAGAATCTCAAATGCTGCTGCTCCGGAGCGAATGATATTACCTGCATTTCCTGTCACTGTTTTTATCCCTGCTTTTTGTGCAGCTGAAGCAAGGTCTGTCCAGGCTTCCGGCGGTTCTGTCCAGCCCGGCAGTACAAGATAAGCAGCCCGGATAGTTGTGAGACCTTTTTCCATATATTCCAGAAGTTCCTGCACACCGCTTAAATGATCTTTGTCTGTGTGGGAAATAAAATCCCATCCAGACAGGAAATTCCCATACTTTTCAGAGCCGGAAGAAGACAGTACCTTCCAAGCTCTGACTGACTGCTGCTTCCGCCGTCTATGAGATAGTGTTTGTTATCCGGTGTCCGGATCAGGATACCGTCACCCTGGCCTACATCCAGGCAGGTAATCTGCAAAGTTTGATTTTTGAATGAATACCGGAACGATTGCTTGCCCAGTGTTAGTATACTCAAGATCAAGAGAACAATGCCCGATATACGAAGAATATGTTGTTTTCTGGATATTTTCGTCTGATCTGATTCCTTTATATACTGTCCGATAAGCAGGACAGCAACGAGTATCGCATAATATATTGTAATCTGCCAGATTTCCGGCTCACCGCCGATCCAGGTGCACCAGCGGCTTCTTCCTGCCAGTTCACATAGCCTTTCATATAGAAATAAAAGCACTCTGGCAGGAAAAATCATCACTCTGCCTGTCGGAATACTGACAAAACCAAGAATCATTGCAGCCACACCGCCAGCAAGCACAACTCCCACGCTTGGAAGCACCGCAAGATTCAATACCAATCCTGCCAGTGATGCTTCCCCGAAAAATTTCAGCATCACCGGAAGCGTCACCAGCCAAAGAGCCACCGATTCACAGAAAACTTTCGTGCCTTTCCTCTTTGCTCCTGCGAGAGCGCAAATCCTTTCTGATGCAACACAAATTCCCAGAACACATCCAAATGACAGAAGAAATCCAACTGTCCAGCAGATACGCCGGTGACTCTGCCAAGATCATCATGGCAGTGACAGACACTGCGCTTGGCATATCGTAGATCCTTCCTGTGATCCTGGCTCCCATCTCAATAAGAAACATGGTGACAGCACGCAGGGTAGACACACTCCCTCCTGTCATCATCCCATACTGCAGCATGACAGCCAGGGAAAAAATACCCGCTGGCCATATTCCAAAGCCCACCCGTTTCATAAGTTTATAAAGTCCCATTCCCAGAATACTGATATGCAGGCCGCTGATCGCCAGAATATGTACGATTCCTGCCAGCTGATAACGCATCCGGATCTCCGGGTCCAGACCTGTTTTCTCTCCAAGAACAATAGCTTCAAAAACAGGCGCATCTTTTCCTGCTGTATTTTCCAGAATCTGTCTGCATTTCTCCTTCACCATAAGCATTGCCTGATGATAGCCGGAATATGTGGATGTTTTTTTCAGAAGTACAGCTTTTTTCATAAAATAATAAATATGTCGGCAGGCATAATACCGACTGCTGTCAAAACCGCCCGGATTTGTTGGGCCTTCCACTTCTTTCAGGATTCCTTTTACAAATATCTGCATTCCAGGCTTCAGCTCTTCTTCTTTTTTCAGAAATACTCTTACATTATTAATTGGAAATTTTTTTGAATGATAGATGAGATATGTTTTTTTCAGATAAACAGACTGGGAGAATTCTGTGTTTTCGTACCGTTCCACCTCCCCGCAGATTTCGGAACCTGGATGTGCTTTGATCCAGGACTGCACACTGGCAGGAAGGGGATTCCCCCTGATAAGAGGAATCCCCGCCAGATCCGCAATGCCAAGTACAAGCATCATCAGAAAACACAGAAGACACATTGGACGTCTTATCATATGTTTCTCCCGTATTATACTTTTTTGCTATCGGAACGATCAGTTCTCTTTCTTCTTTGCCACTGAGCTGGCAAGAAGACTGTCATTCCATTCATAGAATTTATAAAGCTGCATATTTTTGCCAAAGGTTACTTCTTTGTTTCCCTCAATAGAAATCTCCACTTTATCCACTCCGGTGGCTGCGATCAGCGTATTTACAACGGAATAAACCGGTATCTCCTCGGAAACATTCAATGCATAATCCTGAAATACGGAATTGTAGTCCACATAACAGATACCATTGGCTCTTATCAGGGAAAGCACCTCCGAATTCTCCGGAATAGTAGGATAGTGATCTTTTTCCAGCGGACCACGCGCCAGCTGTTCCAGAACGACTGTTGCCTTGGGAAGATTCCGTCTGTAGCGAACACTTCTCTGTTCTTCCACCAGCTTATCGCCGTTTTTGTCGGTAAAATATAAGGTAAACGTGTCGTAACTGTACACATCTCCGTCAGAACCGGAAAACTCTACAAAGGTATCGCCGTTCATAGCTCCGACTTCATCACCTTTTGTATCTGTGAGAGGTTTTTTCCCCACATAAATCTCTACGTAATCCACTCCCGGAACCTGGATAAAAGTCTTCACAACTCCTGCTCTCACAAGAAGTTCTCTGGTGCGGGACATCTTGTTGTAAGCTTCATTAAACTCCAGGATTAACACGCCGTCATCAACAGTACAGGAAGAAATCTTAACGCCGTCAGGAAAAATGGAAGTTCCACCCTCTCTGGTCTCACGATTGTTCAGTCTCTCTGAAAAATCCTGAATCATCACTTCCGAAGTTTCTTTCTCAGGCATATAAGTTTCTTCTTTCAGCTTTGTTTCATCACTGTTGATATAATAAAAACTGTACTTCTGCTCTCCGTTCTCGTTTTTTCCCGAAAGGCTTATATATACCACCAGTCCCAGGAGAAGGCATGCAGCAGTCAGGCAGATGATCCAGATTGTTTTTTTCATGCTGTAACCTCCTAGGATGGGATATAGGACAGTGGAATCTTCACATTGAATGTAGTTCCCTCGCCTTCTTTACTCGATACTTTGATGGTTCCATGGTGCATGACAATGGAACTTCTGGTGATGGCAAGGCCAAGACCAGTTCCGCCGATTTCTCTGGAATGGGATTTATCCACGCGGTAAAAGCGCTCAAAGATCCTCTCAATGGAATCCTCCGGAATTCCAAGTCCGGAATCTGCTACTGTCACATAAAAATACTTGTGGTCTGCATCCAGCGTTACCCGAACCCATCCTTCATCTACATTGTATTTGATTCCGTTTTCCACAAGGTTGCTGATAGCGAGCGTAAACTTCACCTCGTCCACATCAGCTGTAACCGGACGGAAAGAATCCAGTATCAGGTCAATGCTTCTCTGATCCGCAATAGGTCGGAGACGCTTCAGGATATTCTCAAGAAGCTCATTGATGTTCATGTTGACAATGTTCATGTCTGCTGCTTTTTTGTCCATTTTTACAAGAGAAAGAAGATCTGTAATGATCTTGTTTTCACGGTCGATCTCCTCTGTAATATCAGAAAGAAATTCCTGATAAAGTTCTTCCGGCACGCCCTGCTGTCCTACAAGGGAATCTGCAAGGACTTTCATGGAAGTCATCGGCGTTTTCAGTTCATGGGATACATTGGATACAAATTCCTGTCTTGACTCATCCAGGATCTTCATTCTGGAAAGCATCTTATTAAATGCATCTGTGATCAGAGCTGTCTCTGTGTAATCCGGAACTGAGATTTCCTCGTTCTGGTAACCATCCGTAAGATCCTCTATGGCTTTTGTTACTCTTGCAAATGGCTTCACAAGGGGCAGTGGATAAAAGATATCCCAGGAAGATGGCCAGAACTACAATAATTCCGATGATCAGGATTCCTTTCTGCTCCAGCTCACGGATGGTGGCTGTTACTTCACTGGATGAGGCCATGATCATCATAGCTCCCTGCACCTGATTCACCTCCGGGCTTTTTACCGGGACAGCCAGAACAATCTTCTGGCTGTCAGAATCGTAGCGATAGGCATCCTCTCCCTTAAAGCAGTTCACTACTTTCTGGGATACAAGAGTCCTGCCTTCATCTACACCGTAAGTATCCTTGATAATTCTGAAGTCCCTGTCCACAATGAGAATTCTTCCCCCATAGATATTAGACAGCAGCTCCAGTTTACTGTTTACTGTCTGCGAGCTGGAGTCATTCAGATAATTCTCTTTGATCAGCAGGTCGCACATGATGTCGCAGATATTTTCCATACTCTGCACACGGTTGGCAATGGCCCGGTCTTCATAATTGGCGATCACCATTTCCGTAACAATGACACTTGGTACGATTCCCAGTATGATCAGGATTATCATGATACGAAAGCGAAGACTTTTAAAAAATTTTCCGCTTTTTTTGAATTTCATGGGTTATGCCTGGAAATAGTAGCCCACACCCCATTTGGTGTGTACATATTTTGGCTCACTGGGATTGGCCTCGATCTTTTCTCTTAAACGACGGATATGTACATCTACAGTACGCACATCACCCGGGTACTCATAGCCCCATACAATATTCAGAAGATTCTCTCTGCTGTATACTTTATTCGGATTGAATACAAGGAGTTCCAGAACATCGAATTCCTTGGCTGTCAGGTTGATCTCTTTTCCTGAGATAAACACACGGCGTCCTTCACAGTCCAGCTTCAGCTCCCCAACTTCAACAGTCTTGGCTTTCTCTTTCTTATCCTGGCTGTTTCCTGCACGGCGGATAATCGCTTTAATACGGGCTTTAACTTCCAGAATATTAAAAGGCTTGGTCACATAATCATCTGCTCCGTATTCCAGGCCCAGGATCTTATCCATGTCTTCTCCTTTTGCGGTAAGCATGATGATCGGAACATTGGAAAACTCCCGGATCTGCTGGCATACCTCAAGACCATCCATCTTGGGCAGCATCAGGTCAAGAAGAATAATATCATATTCTCCTGCCTTCGCCTTCTCCAGAGCTTCCTCTCCGTCATAGGCGCAGTCTACTTCCATTCCATCCTGCTCCAGACTGAAGCGAAGTCCCTTGACAATCAGTTTCTCATCATCTACTACCAATACTTTCCTGCTCATTTAACGCTCCTTATTCTATTGCTATTTTATCCTTTATCTTCTCATAGGTTCCTTCTTTGATCCCCGGGACATTCATAATGTCTTCTATGGAGGTAAAGGGGCCGTTCTCTTCCCTGTAGGCGATAATTGCCATGGCCTTGGACTCCCCTACTCCTGTGAGAGTGCTAAGCTGGGATACATCAGCTGTGTTCAGGTTGATCCTCTGGCCGGCCTGAGTGGTTTCTGTACCGTCGGCAGTATTGTCAGCAGCAGTTCCAGTCTGAGCAGTTCCCTCCTGTACCACTCCGTCCTGTGCAGTTTCATCCTGAGTCAGCGGAATCGTCTGGCTGTCCACTTCTTCCTGGGTCGGCACATAGATCTGCTGTCCGTCGTAAAGACTCCTTGCACGGTTCAGATAGCTTGCTGCTGCCCCCGGAACGATATCCTCCGGCTTTCTCGATGGCCTGAAATACACGGCTGTCTGATGAGAGCTCATAAACACCGGGATTCACTACTGCACCACAGACATCTACGTAGATGGTCCGGGAGACAGGCTGCTGTATAGCCGAAGATTGATCCGATTCTGTTATTTCGGCTTTCTTCTTCGAAATACCTTCTGACTCTGTAGAATCCGGGCTAGTCTCTGATGCCAGATCCGTTCCAGTTAACGATGCTTTTCCACTTTCCGTGTCCTTCAGCTCTTTTTGTTCCACATCCGCAGTCTCTCCACTCTCTTCCTGCTCCAGTTCTTTTTCCAGAAATTCTGACTCCTCATTCTGACAGCCTGTCAGTCCTGCCAGGGTCAGGAACATGATCACTGAAAAAATAAGCTGAACACTTCTGATATTTAATTTCTTTCTCATGGTATGGTGGTCACTCCTTTCCGCATGTGCAGCGGTAAGTGTTCCCTTACTCATACAAAACCATATCTTATTTTAACGAAATATTACAAATATTACAATACTAATATTTTATTTCCATTTGAAAATCACCACACCGGCAATGCAGATCAGCATTCCCAGAAGTTTTCTCCACTGAAAATCTGCTTTTTCCACGCCGAAAATCCCCAGCAGTTCTATGAAATACGCAACGGCCAGTTGGGAGATCACGATCAGCATAACTGCCCGCGCAGGGCCTAAACTGCTCATACTCTGGATCACAGTTATGGTGATAAAAGCCCCGATCAAACCGCCAAGAAGTGTATATTTATTCTCCACCTGCCACAGCGCACCAATGCTTTCCCTCCCTGTAAAAAGCCACGCAGCAACGCACACCAGAAATGCAGAAAACTGTACCCAGCCAGTTGACACCCACAAACTGGTCTGTTTTGTTACATTTGTGTTAAATACTCCCTGGATGCTCATCAAAGCCCCTGAAATCAAAGCTGACAGAAATCCCCACATAAAAAAATCCCTCCCTACATACATATACAGTTACATCCTTTCAGCAAATCTGCCGCCGGAAAAAGGCGCTGCATGTTCTGCAACGCCTTTACGGTTTCTTATAGTTTATGTGGTTTTTGTGAGATTATGCACATACATCTCTTTTATTTTTCTGAGATAGATTCTGCCGGAAAAAGCGATATGTGGGAGATCATAGAATCTGGCGGTTTCCGGGCAGATGGAGCGGTAGAGGGGATCGGCTATGATGATCTTTGCAGTTTTCAGTCTTTCTTCCATGGCCTCTTCGCCCTGGATTGCCTGATCCCCTTTGCGGAGAATACCTTCTGTAATTTCCAATGGGCAGAGAAGCTGAACTTTTTTTTCATATTTATGCTCTATGGCCGCTGCCAGGGAACCCATTGTGACCGGTTCACCGATTACTGTAATGTCAGGCTGGACTGGTTCTGTGGAAATGTAGATCACCTGATCCGGAGTAACTTTCCAGAGATCAGAAGTTTCCCTGCCGCTCCGACATTCTCCCGTATCTTTTTCCACCACCTGCATAAGTGCATCAGAAATTTTTCCCACATATCCATCCACCGGTGTTCCCACAAGGAATGGAGTTCCGAATTTCTCCCTCAGCACATTTGCTGTAGGAATTCCCACAGAAGATACCACAAGATTCACATCTGCTTCGCCGGCCTTGGACAATGTTTCCAGAGTATCCCCCATCGCCCAGGTGGAAATGATCTCCCAGCCACAGTCTTCCAGACGTTTTTTCATAATATCTACTATGGACTGCGGGCCGAAATCCAGAGGAGTTACACCCAGAAGATTAATTTCCATCTGCTCTCTTCTG
>ENA-OUNH01000123-OUNH01000123.1-human-gut-metagenome-genome-assembly--contig:-NODE-123-length-28397-cov-5.975734_pt1 | contig 28397 bp, 30 predicted proteins | sample MGYA00242806_ERZ504814 | MGnify/ENA primary metagenome ERZ504814 (study PRJEB26092, sample SAMD00036389) | human gut metagenome | host: Homo sapiens | study: EMG produced TPA metagenomics assembly of...
GAAACCAAATCCATTGATCACATACTGTACCACAAGTCCTCCCACGGAGATGATCACATTCTGTATCGCAAGAGGAACCGCCAGTTCCAAAAGCCGCAGGCTCATAGAGGGCTGCCTGTAAAAGTCCTTCTTTTCCAGGCGGATATCCGGGATTTTACGTAATACGATCAAACAGTACAAGGCTGAAAATCCCTGTGCGATAACGGTTGCCACTGCTGCTCCGGCTATACCCCAGCCAAAAACCGCCACAAATAACAGATCCAGTCCCACATTGATCACTGCTGCCACTATCATTGCGATCAACGGAGATCTGCTGTTTCCAAGTGCCCGAAGGATCGCTGCAAATATATTATAAGCAGCTATGATCGGGATTCCTGCAAAGATCAGCCGCAAATATAGCATTGTCAGATCAATGACATTATCCGGTGTCTGTAAAAATAAAAGAACATGATAAACTGTACCTTCACTTACTGCGAGTACGACCACAGACAGTAATGCTGTCATGATATAGCTTTTCGCTACTGCACATTTCAGATTTTCCTTTTCCCTTGCTCCATAATACTGAGATACAAGAATAGAAAAACCCTGTGTGATACCTGTCATGATCCCCAACACCAGCCATACCAGCCAATCACCGGCACCTACTGCCGCCAGTGCCTTAACTCCTACCACTTGTCCGACGATCATGGTGTCTGCCATTGTATAAAACTGCTGAAAAATATTTCCAAGCATCATTGGTATGGCAAAAGTTATGATCAGTTTTCCGGGAGATCCGGCAGTCATATCTTTTTCATTGGTTCCCATAAAAATCTCCTTTTCTTTTCATCCTTGTCCGCTATTTTACAAGGGACTCTTACGAAACACAAGACTATTTTTTCACAAAGTTTTTCTCATATTTTTGGTAGCTATTACATCTTTATGATCATTATTTTTAATGGATCATTTTTGTCACGCCTATCTTAAAACTCTTTCTTCTTCATGGCGCTCATACTATACTTATACGAAGCAAACCATATAAGCAGACTTAGCACAATAAGGGCAATCCCGATTTCAAGATCCCCTATTCCCCCTATCATATGCAGAATACTTTCTTTTAATCCCAAGTTAGCCTTCACAAAAAATCCAATTGTATAACAAATTGCAAAAATAATTAAAATTGCGATTGGCAGCACAATTCGCCCTTTCTCTCCTTCGAACCTTATCCTGATCGCGATCATAATTCCCGCAATTGCCTGAAACACAAAAAATGTGATCAACTCCATTGCCAGCATTTCCGGATCAAACACCTCTTCAGGATTTATGAGTACCATAATTCCTGCACAGATCATTCCAATGCACCATCCACATGCTGTCATGATAAAGGAAAAATATATTTTCTCTGACATATATTTTTTATTTACGGGTAAAGAAATAAATATGTGTAACCATGGCCATTTTCATCATAACTGATCGTATTACCTGAATATATCGCCAGAACAGATGGGATATACATTGCAATGAAAGCAGCTCCCGTTTTTCCCGTAAGTATAAAAAACAATGCTACAAACACTAACACCAAAAAAGATTACCACCTTGCCGAAAAAACAATCGAAAATCCTTTTCCAAAAGCCCTCTGATTCCTTTCATCATCTTTCGCCCCCTGTCAACATCAGGATCACCTGATCGAGTGATCCGCTCTCTACTACGATTTCCGGATAATTTTCTATATAATACTGCTTCTCGTTCGTCAGACAGGCAATTCCAAAAAACTCTTTTTTCTCTTTCAAAAGATACCTTTTATCTACTGCCTGATATTGTTCCTCACTGACCTTCAACACTGCATATTTTTCAAGAATCGTATCCATCGCTTCATGAAGTACAATCTTTCCTTTATGTATCACATAAATGTCATCACACAGATGTTCTAAGTCCGAAGAAATATGTGAACTGATCAGGATACTTCTCTCCGGTTCTTCTTCCATATACTCTCTTAAAATATCCAGCATCCTTTCCCTCGCTCCGACATCAAGCCCTGCTGTCGGCTCATCCAGCATCAGGAATTCTGCCTGATGTGTCAATGCAATGATCAGATTCAGCTTTGCTTTCATTCCTGTTGAGTACTCTTTTATAAATTTATCCAACGGAATCTGATATTCTTCACACATCTGATGAAATTTTTCTGCTTCAAACTTTGGATACAATTTGGCAAGGACTGCCTCAACATCTTTCCCTTTCAAGTATCCACTGAATCCGGCTTCTGCCAGGACAACTCCCAGCTCTTCTTTCTCTTTTTCACTTAACTCTTCCGGTATTTTTCCCAGGATCTTTATCTCACCGGCATCATAAGAAATGAGTCCGAGCACTGCCTTGAACAAAGTACTCTTACCGGCTCCGTTCTCTCCAACCAGACCGGTGATTCTTCCTTTTTCTACATTTAACGAACAGTCTAACTGAAATTCACCGTAGCTTTTCTTTACTCCTTTAATCTCCAACATAATCATTCATCCTCCATGATGAGTTCAAACAACGAACGGATCTCTTCCTCCTTCATTCCGCAGCGCCTTCCCTTCTGAATTGCTGCTTCCAGATCCGCCTCAACCTCTTTCCTGCGCTCTTCTTCCATCAGCTGTGTATTCGAAGCCGCTACATACGTTCCTTTCCCATGAACTGTGACTGTCATGCCCTCTGCTTCCAGATTGTCATATGCTTTCTTCACAGTAAGTGCACTGATCTTCAGTTCCTTTGCCATTGTTCTCACGGACGGCAATATATCATTTTCTTTTAACTCTCCGGAGATGATCTGCGCCTTGATCTGCTCCATGATCTGCTCATAAATTGGTACCATCGATGTATTATTGATTATAATCTTCATATGTTTCCTCCTGTTGTAAACAGTATATAACAGTATAATACTGTTGTCAACTGTTATATACTGTTTTGCAGTAGTTGACTGCCGGGATTCTGTCATCTGCCATCAGAAGGTATGGGAAGTCTTAGTCATTTACTTTTCATGATCATTAATTTTTATTTGTTACGCAAAATGTATTGACTTTATAGACCGATTAGTCTATTTTGTAAATAACTACAACAAAAATATTCTTGGAGAAATATATGACGAAAGCTATCAATAATTATGATAAAACAAAAATTTCAATGGCACATGTTTTCCTGCAATATGATCAGGCTACAATGATACATAAATATTCATTAGATTACAATTCTGACTGGTTATATATTACTTTTATTAACCGTACCTATCGTATTAACCGAAAAACGGGAAGTGTTCAGTGGTCAGATAATGATTTTGAAACAGTTCATGAAGCCAATCATAATGAAGCAATGACTATTTATGATGTTTTATGTTATTCAAAGGATAGATGCCATCTGTCACATGAATTTGTAAATATAAACAGCCTTTCCTCTGTCCGAACAGGAAATCTCTCACCGAACAGAGGATTTTTTCAGAATACCGCTGACTTTTTTACGGAAAAACCATTGAATTGCGTAATGCCTGTATATCACTTTCCGGAAAGGAACTGGAAAAGGAGATGTTGCTTTTAAATTAAATCTTTTTCCTTTTTTGCCGATTATCATCCGTTTCTGGGAAGCTGATGACGAGTTCCCGGCAAGTCTTCAAATTCTTGCAGATAGGAATACTTTAGATTACATGCATTATGAAACGCTTATGTTTGCACTTACACATCTGTTTTCCAGACTGAAGGAGGAAATGCGAATTGAAAAAGGGTGAAGAATCCAGACAACGCCTGATCGAGTGTGCTGCTGAATTATTTTGGAAAAATGGGTATTCTGCTACTGGAATCAGCGAAATCCTCAAACAAACAGACCTTCCAAAAGGATCTTTTATTTTATTTCAAAAGCAAGGATGACCTGGCAACAGCGGTAACGGAATACTATCAAAAAATCTTACTGGAACAATTTCAAAATAGTTCTCAGGGAAATGACTGGGAAAGTTTTATTGAAGAAATCTTTGATTTTTTATCTGAAAGGACAAATGGACAAACATTTGCAGGCTGCCCGTATGCGGTGATGGGCATGGAAACAGCACTTAGCAAGCCTGCAGTTGCATCTGTATTTATGGAAGGACTGAAAAAATTTGAGCAGATTTTTCAGGAAGTATTGTTATACTCCGGATTGTCTCCAGATCATGCAAAAATTCTTTCTCAGCGCATGCTTTCTATCTATCAGGGATATTTTCTTCTTGGACGAATTAGCGATGATACTTCTTATTTGAAAAATGCAAAAAAAATATGATTGAAATGTACCGGGAATACCGGGCATTTCATGGAATCTGAGAGGAACTTACATGAGTACGGTAATTCGGGCTTGTAACTGCCCAATCGCAGTAACGGCTTTCACTCCGTATTATTCAATTTCGTCAGTCCAATGCTATAAAGCTCTGCACCCTCTTGATAGCGCACAAATTTCTTTGCTATTTTCTTTGTTTTCTCTACATCTTTACGTGCATATCCCATACACCGCACCTCCCTTTTTGCATAAAAAAAGCAGCTAACCTATTTTTCATAGACTAACTGCTCGTGTTTTAGTTCCATATTCTATTTTAATTTACTGAAACGTCTTCTGTTTGACTTAACTGTTTATGAATATCACGTCCACCATACATAATTCGCACTACATATACTATTTCAGTTTCATCATCTGTTTTGTAAAATACCAGATAATTATCCACCGGAAAGAATCGAAGTCCTCTGCTGTGCCACGGTTCTTCCTCATAGAGCCGATTTCTGTTCGGCATAGTATCCAGCTTCCGAATTGCCGTCATAATCCGCTCTGTCTGTCCTGCAGCATTCTCTGGGGCTAACAGTTCCTCTGAAATATATCTGAAAATATTTCGCAGATCTTTCTTTGCTCCTGCTGTATACATCACTTTATATTTCATATACCAAATTCCCGTTTCATTTCTGCTTCAACTTCATCTGCTGAATACACTCTGCCAGCCTTAATATCTTCCATGCCTTTTTCTATTTCTGCATTGAACTGTTCCTTTGTCAGAGAGCCATATGCCACAGGCTCCTCATAAGCTGGAAGTTTCATCTCAAAAGGAATTCCTCTCTGGAGCACAATCTGTCTCAGAAACATTCCTACTGCATTGGACATTGGAATTCCAAGTCGATCAAGCACCTGCTCTGCCTGTTCTTTTACTTCAGGTTCGACACGTGCAAATACATTTGCTGTTCTTGCCATAGATATCGCCTCCTCTTTTTTCTTCATTATATCTTGTTTGATTGCAAGTTGCAAGCGATTCGCAATCTGTTTTCGTAATTTCATACACCGGCAGACGGCAGGTGGCAGATAGGGTATCTATAAAAATTTGTATTTGCTTCAATGACTCTGCCACCCATCATTCTTTTAACAGAATACTGTTTTCCTGTTTTTCATTTACTCGATACTCCAACTCATTCTTCATCCGGCTTCTTACATCACACATGGTTCTTATGTAATAAAGAATAGTACGAGCATTTTTAATTTTATCAGCTATCATAATTCTGTATGCCTCCTTCTTCCATGAGATTACAGCAAACGTAGTAGTAATGTCTATCAAAAGGCTTTTACATATTAGATAAAAGCATGTAAAATTTCTTTTACATAGCTTAATTGCGGTCTATTTAGCTTGTTTCTTGACTACTCAGGAAAAATATTTCTACCCTCGCCCCACCTGTATTTTCAGAATTTGAAAGTTTAATACCTCCACCATATTTTTCAGCCACAGTTTTTGCAAAAAATAGTCCCATCCCATAATGGGCTTCGCCATTTCTACTTGTGTCATCCATAAAAAACTGCTCTGTGCCATGCAATAATGCTTCTTTTGTAAATCCTGATCCGCTATCCTCCACAATGAATGTCAGCCGGCCATCCTGCTCCTTTGCGTCAATATAAATGATTCCATTTTCTTTTGTATGCTCCACTGCATTCTGAATCATATTCATTACGGCCCGGAACATTGGATCATAAGCAATCGTTACCTTTTTATCACTTTGTCCCGCCTTCCAATCTATTTTCTGGTGATAGATTTCTACCAGTCCGAGTGCCTGTTCCTTTATATCTGCGAAAAAATCTTCTAACCTCACCGTTGTATAGGTAACATCACTGCAATTCCATGATTTTGTGACATCTATCAACTGTTTTACATAACTTTGTATCTGTGTTGTGCCGTTCAAAACATAAGTGATATTATTCTTCTGTTCTGTGGTCAGTTCAGTCTCTGAAAGTAGTTCTGCATTTCCCCGTACAATCGTAAGAGGTGTTTTAATATCATGCGCCAAAGCAGACATCTGTTGTTTCTTTTCCTGCTCTGTTTTCCACTGCTTTTCTAAAGATTCTCGCAATGCATCTCGCATATCATCGATTGCCGATAAACAGTCATCAAACTCTTTGATACCGGAACAGGATGTCTCATATTCCAGATTTTGATCCTTTATTTGTCTGATTGCGTCTAATACAGGCTGCATCTGCTTTTTGATTCTTTTTCCAAAACGTATGGACGGAATGATGATAATCGCTACCGCTCCAATCACTGACATAATACTCATCACATTCTGTGGTCCTATAAAATGCTCCCTCAAAAAAGCTGAATGATATTGAGGTGTCAGGCGATATTGCAATACAACATATTCATTTTCCCTTACAATTACTTTATAAAAATATTTCCCGGATGCGTTTCCGTACTTTGCAACATTCCATGCTATCTGTTCGTATTGTTCTGACAGATCTCCACCTATTTTCTCTCCATTCTCTGAAAAGATTACATAATCACAAAGTGCAGGAATCATCTCAGCAGTTACTTTATCCGCACGTAAAATCGTATCATATGCTTCATTAATCTTTTGCTCTGCATAATTCGCCGGATAGATACAGCCCACACTAATCAAAAGGGACAGCAGCAGCCAAGCAACAATCACCAAACCTACTAATGATCCAAGCATGACCAGTACATATCTCATAAAAATCCAGCTGAGTGCATTGCTTCTCTTTACTCTTCCCATTTATATCCAATCCCCCAGACTGTTTTTATCGGTATATAATCATAATCCGCAAATTTTGCTCTTATATTTTTGATATGCGTGATTATAGTACTGTCATTACTCTCATTGTCAAAGCCAAAGACCGCTTCCAATATCTGTTCCTTCGAGAAAACCTGTCCTCTGTTTTTAGCCAGGAATTCACAAATTTCGTACTCCGCTTTCGTAAGAGGAAGTTCCTTATCATCAACCAATAGTTTCTTTTGAGATATTTGAATACAGACCCTCCCCAAAACCATCCGGACAGAATGTTCCCTGTGCTCTCTTCTAAGATGTGCATGAATCCTTGCCCGAAGTTCCATCACTCCAAATGGCTTTGAAATATAATCATCTGCTCCCAACGAAAGTCCGTTTACCAGACTGTTTTCCTCCGTTTTTGCGGTAAGAAACAAAATCGGACAATCCACAAGTGCCCTGATTCTTTTGCATAATTCGAAGCCATCAATTCCAGGCATCATAATGTCCAGTAAAATCAGGTCATAACGATGTAATTCTTCCATATTAATTTTTAGTGGATTACTTACTTTGGTAACCAGATGTCCATCCTTATTCAAAATGCTTTCTATCATTTCCAAAATTGCCGGTTCATCATCAACTGCCAGTATTTTTGCCATAGTTTCCCTCGATTCTATTCCGATATTCTGTTTCCTTCCCAGTGGTTTACCCACCAAAAATAGTATACCATACTAATCCCTGTAAATATTAAGCAACCTGGTATGAATGACAACCATTCACCTACACTAGTTTCTCCCAATACAGATTGCAGATAAGTATATGGTACTCTACCCGTCCAGCAGACAAATACATATTTCCACACATAATCTCCAAGTCCGGTAAGCATCAATGCACTAATTAGTCCTGATATAATCCCTGCTCCAATGGATACCCCTTTTCCAAACTGAAAAGCCAGAATCAGCTGCCACAGATAAAGTGGAACACTGCTTCCCCACAGCAGCAATGCTGCAAATATACATCCTTTCATGATTTCGATATCGCTTGATGCGATTCTTCCAAATCCAATTCCGAATATGATTGCTGTCAATAGGATAGAGCACAGACACAAAACCAGTAGCATCAACAGTTTCGATAAAAATGCTGCAGGTTTATCCGGTAAAGACAACAGATTTTGAAAATCACCTGCATTTTGTTCCTGTTCCATCACACTTGCTGTAAAAATTCCAATAAGTACCGGAAGTCCTGCTCCTATTGCCTGATAAAATGCAATAACTTTCATATTTTCATTCCATGGTGAAAAAAGTAATATATTAAAAATATAACGCTGGTTATAATCGGAATCAGTAAGTGTGCCAGAATCACAGATGTTCCTTTCATCTTTCGCAAGTCTGCATTAAGAGATCTTCCAATCATCTTATTTCACCTCTCTTCTCTCAAACCATTTCAAAAACAGAACCGTTACAAAAACAAACCAGATGATTGAGAGACACATTCCCGGAACAATGACTCCCGTATCCAAAAGAGGATTCCCTGCTTCTGCGGCAAGTCCATTTGGTAAAACATGAAGCAACGGGCACATCATTCGCATAGGGATTGCAGAAACAAGTACATACCAGATTCTGGTTTGTGATATTACCACACCGCTGACGGTAATAAATAGGCAGACGAACAGGTTTACAATCATTCCAAATCGTTCACTTAAAAATAAAGCTACCGGAATCTCCCATAACTCAGAAACCGTCAGAAACAATACTGCAATCAACGCTCCTCCAACTGGAACATGTGTCGTTAGAAGAAAGCCTCCAAGCGTTGCTCCTGCAAACACAATCACATTAGAAAACAAAATCATGTACCCAATATAAATAATTTTCCCCAGCAACAATTTTCTTCTGTCTGTGGGAATAGTCATTAAATGATAGTATTTTATCTTTTTCTCCTGCGCCACAGAAAGATAACAAAATAGAGCAATCATCCCTGGCAGCAAAAGTGTATACCACCAGTTCCAAACACTTTCTGCATAAGCATTTGTCATCCCAAGAGTAAATATAAATGCCATGACAAATGTAAGAAGAGGAAATCCCCAGATAAACTTTTTTCGCATGGTTCTTTTGGCTTTTTGATGTTCTGCTTTTATAATATTAACCATGGATTTCACCTGCTTTCTGGTTTTTTCTTACCACATTCATAAACAAATCTTCAAGATTATCTCCCTGCTTTAATGCTCCTTCGTATCCTAAGATTCCACCTGAAATAATCCCGACTTTATCTGCAAGTAACTGTACCTCTGAGAGAATATGACTGGAGAGAATTACAGTGATTCCCTGTTCCGGAAAAGACCGGATCAGCTCTCGTAATTCCTCGATGCCTATTGGATCTAATCCATTCGTAGGTTCATCCAATATCAAAAGTTCCGGTTCTCCAAGCAATGCCATTGCAATGCCTAGTCTTTGCTTCATTCCCAAAGAAAACTGTCCTGCTTTCTTCTTTCCGGTGTTTGTAAGTGATACAATCTGCAAGACCTCATCAATTCTGTTTTCATCTGTACCAAGCAATAATTGTCTTACCTTCAAATTCTCTCTGGCGGAAAGATTTTCATAAATAGGCGGATTTTCAATTAACGCTCCTATTTTTGATAAATCTTTCCTATCCAAAAGTTTTCCATCAAAGTAAATCTTTCCTGCAGTTGGTTTCATCATACCAGTCAACATTTTCAATGTGGTAGATTTTCCTGCACCATTCGGTCCAAGCAGTCCATAAATCTGTTCCTTTTCTATATTAAGTGAAACATTATTTACCGCTTTCTGCTTTCTAAAATATTTACACAAATTTTGTGTCTGCAACATCATTTCCATCTTTACTATCCTTCCTTCCATATTTCATTTCTTACTGAAATATAACCTAACAGAAAAATAAAGATTTGATGAAGATTTATTCCCGTATGGAATAAACCATCAATTGAATATCATTATCAGAACTCGGCTTTCCACTGAAATCAGCAAATCTGTTACAAATACAAAGTCCTAATTTACAGAATATCTCCGTGATTTCATCCAAACTATATAACTATTATAAAAAAGTAGCAGGCATTAATTGTCTGCTACTTTTAACTAAACGTGTTCTCTTTAAATCAATGATTTTATTTTCTGAATTTTGATATCTTTTAATTCTAGTATAACTTTGCACCAGCCGGAATATGGTTATCAACCATCAGAAGATGCAGTTCTTCATCCTCTGAATCCTTCAGGTTATTCACTGCTGAAAGCAGCATACCGCAAGACTCGATTCCCATCATCTTTCTTGGCGGAAGGTTGGTGATTGCGATCAGTGTCTTACCAACTAATTCTTCCGGCTCATAGTAAGAGTGGATTCCGCTTAAGATCGTGCGGTCTGTACCTGTTCCGTCATCCAGTGTGAACTGAAGGAGCTTCTTGCTCTTCGGAACTGCTACACACTCTTTAACCTTTACGGCACGGAAATCAGATTTGCTGAATGTATCGAAATCAACCTCTTCTTCAAATAAAGGCTCAACCTTTACGTTGGAGAAGTCAATCTTCGCGTTGTCTTTGAAGAATCCGTTGTTGTCGTTTGCAGTTGCTTCTTCTACTGCTCCGGATTTTCCTGCTTTTTTGTCAGAGTCAAGACTCTTCATTGTCGGGAACAGTAATACATCTCTGATTGCCTCTGCTCCTGTCAGCAGCATACACATTCTGTCGATACCGAATCCGATACCACCTGTAGGCGGCATACCGATCTCCAGTGCGTTCATGAAGTCTTCATCTGTTGTGTTGGCTTCATCATCTCCCTGTGCAAGCAGTTCTTCCTGCGCTTTGAAACGCTCTCTCTGATCGATCGGGTCATTCAGCTCTGAGTACGCATTTGCCATTTCCCATCCATTCATGAAGAACTCGAAACGCTCTACATATTCCGGATTCTCTGGTTTCTTCTTTGTCAGTGGAGAGATCTCAACCGGGTGATCCATAACGAATGTCGGCTGAAGCAGATGCTCCTCTACGAACTCCTCGAAGAAGAGGTTGAGGATATCACCTTTCTTATGTCTCTCTTCAAATTCTACATTATGCTCTTTTGCAAGTTCTCTTGCTTGCTCCAGAGTCTCAACTTCATTCCAGTCAACGCCTGCGTATTTCTTAACTGCGTCAACCATTGTGATACGCTCGAACGGTTTACCGAGATCCATCGGGATTCCCTTGTAAACGATCTGTGTTGTTCCAAGGACTTCCTGAGCAACAAAACGATACATATTCTCTGTCAGATCCATCATGCCGTGGTAATCTGTATATGCCTGGTAAAGCTCCATCAGAGTAAACTCTGGGTTATGTCTTGTGTCAAGACCTTCATTACGGAATACACGTCCGATCTCGTATACTTTCTCAAGTCCACCAACGATCAGTCTCTTCAGGTACAGCTCAAGTGAAATACGAAGCTTCAGATCCTCGTTCAGTGCGTTGAAATGTGTCTCGAACGGTCTTGCAGCTGCTCCACCGGCATTTGCTACAAGCATCGGAGTCTCAACTTCCATAAATCCTTCTCCGCTTAAGTATTTACGGATCGCTGCAAGGATCTTGGAACGTTTGATAAATGTATCTTTAGAGTCTGCATTCATGATCAGGTCTACGTATCTCTGACGATAACGTGTGTCTGTATCTGTCAGGCCGTGGAACTTCTCCGGAAGCATCTGTAAGCTCTTGGAGAGAAGTGTCATCTTCTCAGCATGGATAGAGATTTCTCCTGTTCTTGTTCTGAAAGCGAATCCTTCAAGTCCGAAGATATCACCGATATCAGATTTCTTGAAATCAGCGTAAGCATCTGTTCCGATTGCATCTCTTGCTACGTATACCTGAATATTTCCCTGTAAATCCTGGATGTTACAGAAAGAAGCTTTTCCCATAACTCTCTTGAACATCATACGTCCTGCGATTGCTACGTGGATCGGGCTTGCATCCATGATGCTTCTTCTCTCTTCGTAATCATTCTTAAGAGCCTCTTTTGCCTGCTCTTCATCCATACCTTCTACGTTCGGCTGCTGGTGATCTTTTAAAAGCTCAGCCTCATGTGCCTCATAGAGATCTTTCACTTCGAGCGAATGGTGTGTCTGGTTAAACTTTGTAATCTGGAAAGGGTCTCTTCCGTTCTGCTGCAGTTCTGCAAGTTTCTCACGGCGAACCTTTCTCAGCTGATTCATATCTGGTTCCTGTGTGTTCTTCTGATTCTGTCCCACTGTCTGTTCTCCTTCCGTTTCTATCTGCTCTTACATTGATTTTATATAAGTCAACTTTATACAAATCAACGTAAAACATTCTCTTTTTATATTGTCTTTTTAAGCGAATTCAGACCTCTTAATAGTAAGAGGTCTGTCCTAAGCTGATTATGAACGTTTGATATCAAGTACTTTGTACTGGATAACTCCTGCCTGTGTCTCAACGTCAACGACATCATTGATTTTCTTTCCGATCAGTGCGTGACCTACCGGAGACTCATTGGAGATCTTTCCTTCCAGACTGTTCGCCTCTGTAGAACCAACAATCTTGAACTCCATCTCTTCATCAAATGTAATGTCGTAAACCTTTACTGCACATCCGACATTGATCTTATCAAGATCAACTTCATCCTCTACTACAACTTCTGCATTCTTCAGGATCGCCTCAAGCTCCTCGATACGGGCTTCGATATCTCTCTGCTCGTCTTTCGCTGCATCATACTCAGCGTTCTCGGAAAGGTCTCCCTGCTCTCTTGCCTCTTTGATCTTACCTGCAACTTCTTTTCTCTTTACTACTTTCAGATTCTCAAGTTCATCCTCAATTGCCTTTAATCCGGCATAAGTAAGTAATCTTTTTTTTGCCTCTGCCATTGTTCCTGCTTCCTTTCTACTTCCTTACCGTCACTGCCTGTTGCAATAACGTTTCGTTTCCTACAACATTTACAGATTCTCTGCAAATCATTTTCTGTCTATACTTTTCATGCATTCAAAGTTTCTTCTCTGTCTACAGATATTATGATGTAACCGGATTGCTCCATTGGTATGCAATTTATACTTTTGACACTTACATCATATTATCGGTTTTAAAATGCATGTCTGCTGTCTTTTTCTCCTGAACGCCAATCGTTATATCAGCGTCCGTCCGCAATTTCAATATTATACTCAAACTCGCGCTTTCTGTCAAGCAATTTCACTCTCACAGGTCACTTCTGCGCAGTGTATGAAAAGCCTTTAAAACCGCCTTTTTCCGAACTTTTTCCATTCTGTTTTCCAACTGTTTTCCGAAGTCCCGGAGCTTCTTTTCCTATAGTCTCTGAAAGAGCAGTTCTTCCAGTTCCTGATAGGACTCTACGCGGTTGATTTCTTCACGCAATTTTGCAGAACCTTTCAGTCCCTTTGTATACCATGCCACATGTTTTCTCATCTCGCGGATACCAATGAATTCACCTTTGTATTTTAGCTGTAATCTGGCATGACGAAGCATCATATCACGAACTTCTTCTTTTCCCGGACGTTCTGGTAATGTGCCTGTCTCTTCATATGTGATCATCTCGGAGAAGATCCATGGATTTCCCTGTGCTCCTCTTGCGATCATGATTCCGTCACAGCCTGTCTGTTTCACCAGCTCTTCTGCTTTCTGCGGACTTGTCACATCTCCGTTTCCAATTACCGGAATAGAGACAGCTTCTTTTACCTGACGGATGATATCCCAATCTGCCTGTCCGCTGTAATACTGTTCTCTTGTCCTTCCGTGCACGGCTACAGCTGCTGCCCCGGCCTCCTCGATGATCTTCGCGATTTCAACCGCATTAATGCAGCTGTCATCAAATCCTTTTCTTATCTTCACAGTGACCGGCTTATCAATCGCCTTCACCATTGCACTGACAATCTCATAAACGAGCTTCGGATTCTTCATAAGTGCAGAGCCTTCTCCGTTACGTACAACCTTCGGCACCGGACATCCCATGTTAATATCCATGATATCAAACGGACGCTCTTCCACACGTTTTGCCATCTCACTCATAATCTTCGGATCTGATCCAAAAAACTGAAGTGACACTGGCTGTTCATCCGGATGGATCTCCAGAAGTGATTCTGTATTTTTATTATTATATAAAATCGCTTTTGCGCTGACCATCTCCATACACAAAGACCTGCTCCCTGTTCTTTACACAACACACGGAATGGAAGATCTGTCACTCCGGCCATCGGTCCTAAGATGTAACGGTTTGGCAGCGTCACATTTCCTATTTTCAACTGTTTCATCATATTCTATTCTTTCTAATCTATAACTATTCTTCTTATTTGACTTTAGTATCATAGTAAATAACTGCCGAAAAGTCAACGTACACGATCTGTTCTTTCGCATTCATACAAAAAAGTCTGAATAAATCCGGCAATCACAAAGCTTTTGCAATCCTCCATTTATTCAGACTTTTTTATCTGTCTTTTAATATCTCTTGATTTTTCTTGAAGCTGTCTTCTCAAATTCTTTCTCGCGAATGATCAGACTATAAATCTTTTTATATGCCGGTGCTCCCTGATTATATTCATCAATCAGTTTTTGGAGTTCTACACGGACTTCCTCTTCTCTTTCAAGTCCCTGCTTTTTTGCGTACTCTTCATCTGGATATATTTCTGCCTCGATCACTCCTTTTGCTTCTCTTACTAGTACTTCCTGTACCAGTCTTGAAGAACTTAATTTATTCTCCAGTTCTTCCGGTGAGACATTTTCTCCATTCTTTGTAATGATCAGGTTCTTCTTTCGTCCTGTCAGATAGATAAACCTTTCTTCATCTACATATCCAAGATCCCCTGTGCAAAGCCATCCATCTTTCAGTGCGGTTTTTGTTTCTTCCGGCATCTTGTAATATCCTTGCATTACACTGCTTCCGCGAACCCACAGTTCTCCATCTACGGTCTTTGCCTCGCAGTTTGGAAGAAGTTGTCCTACTGAATTTCTTTTTTACATTCCATGCAACGGTTGTACTGATGACCGGTGAACATTCTGTCATTCCATATCCCTGGAGAATCTGGATTCCAAAACGTTCGAACAGCTCAATATACTCCGGATTCAGGTATGCCCCTCCACTGCAGATCGTATGAAACTGAGATCCAAATACTGCTTCTTTTACCACTTTTTCCGGAAGGTCTTTTACATCTTCTAACTTTTTTGCAAAAGTTTCAATCATAAGCGGTACCATCAGGATCATATTCGGCTTAAATAATTTGATATTTTTCGCTACACGCATCAAAGAATCATTGATACAGATAATTGCACCGAGAGAAATTCCTTTCAGGATATCCATACTCAGGCAGTATGCGTGGTGAATCGGTAAAACTGACAGAATCACATTTCTCTCGGGGAGCTTCATATCCAGACATGTCGCGTTCTCAACGAGATTTCTGTGTGTCAGCATCACACCTTTGCTCTTTCCTGTTGTCCCTGATGTGAACATGATCGTACAGAGTTGATCCGGAGTAATCTCTGTTTTTTCTGCTCCTGTGTCCTCATCTATCGTTTGTTCCATCATTGATTTTGTAAGAGAAAGTATATTTCCCTCATTCGCTTCTTTCTGCATAGAAAGGATGTACTTCAGTTTTGGACACTTTTCTTTCGCTGCTTCGATCACATCTTTACGGACCTCATCCAGAATCAGGATTGTTACATCTGCACGGTCGATAAGTTCACACAGTTCTTCTGCCGGAAGTGACATATCCAATGGTACTGCAACATTTCCGCCGTCCACAATTCCAAAATAGGAAGCAATCCATAGATAAGAAGTCGCACCGATCAATGCGATATGACTTTTTGGTTCTCCCAGTTTTTTCAATAATGCTGTTATTCTCTCACTATCTTCTTTCAACTGTGTGTATGTCTTTGCCGCAATTTCATTTTTTCCTGTTTTGTAACGGATTGCGTCTTCATTTCCAAAACATTTTTCTGCATTTGTAAGAATATCGCGAATTGTTCTATATTCCATTTTCTTTTCCCTCTACTTCAAAGACTCAAGATACGCTACAGCTTCTCCGACTGTTCGGATATCTGCTGCCTTGTCCTGTTCAATCTCCACATCCATCTCGTCTTCTATTTCACCAAGCATGCTCATAAAATCAAAGGATGTGAATCCAAGATCTTCCATAAAACGTGATTCCGGCTTGATGTTTTCCTGTTCAATTTCTACATAATTACAAATAATATCTACTAACTGCTCAAACATGATTTTTTCCTTTCCATTCTGTCCTGATCGTGATTCTCAACATGATCCGGATCATCTTTCTTTTATACAAGCTTTATGATTTCTCCAATTGTAAGTTCAGGATTTTCTGCTCCCTTGAACATAATTTTACATAAATAGTAATACAGATATTCCAACTCTTCTCTTGAGATTGCTTTTTTCTGATGTTCAAAGTTGAAATCCAATCCATTATCCTCCGGTCGGTGCATGACTGTCAGATACATTGCCTGTGTTGTCATTCCATTCGGATACCATTTTGTCTTATATTGAATTCCTCCAAGATCTTCCAGTCCTTTCTCCTGCAATGTCATCGGCTGGTAAGTCAAAGACATCGGCTCATACGTCAGTCCATTCTGTGGCTGTGGATATGTCCTGGAGCGATATGCGAAATATTCTGTCGGGTCATAATTTGCATGACGAAATAATTCATTCTGCTTATCACGGATTTCATATACTGCATCGATAAACTTCACATCTTCTGAAAATACGGTACGAAACGGGAATGAATGAATTCTTGTTCCACCGGATTTCTTTTCTTTTAATGTAGCCCTTCTGGCAATCGCATTATTGATCGATACATCCTCCTGTCCATTCATTTTCTGGAAGTAAGTACGTAATCCCATCAATAAAGACATGCCAGGGATACCCGGTACTTTTCGCAGAAATCCATCAGACGTTTGGTCGGTTCTGCTTCCAAATGAAAGATATCCAATGCAGAACTCACATCATCTGTCGCATTAAATGCAGAACGAAGCTTTGGATTTTTAAACATTTCCCTCGCTGCATCCAGCTTATCTGTTCCATTAACACCGTTATAAACCGGCTCTGATGCTTCAATCAGTTCCCTGAAAAATTCTCTGTCTCGCTGCTGTGCTTTACTTCCGGCTTCATATGCGAGATCCTTCTTTACCTGATCTATGTAAGAACACATATCCTTTGGATATGGGACACCTTCATATTTTGCATTACAGTACAGCTCAATAATATCCTTCAGAAATGTGATCAGTGACTGAGCATCTACCACCATATGATGTCCGAGGAAATACACTCCGTTGAATCCATCTGAAGTGCGGATCATTTTAATTTTCGTCATCAGTGAATCCTCGAATGGAAATGGGACAGTTGTCCATTTCTGCATCGTATCAGCTGCCTCTTCCATAGTCACATTGGAGAAATCAACGAACTCTATCTCCCGTTCTTTTCTGTCCTGCTCTGCACTTACAACATACTGATATACATTCCCCTCTTTGTCCTTTGCAAAGCGTATCCGCATCCCTTCATTTCTCTCATATGCTTTGTAAATGGACTCTCGGAGTACATCCCAATCCAGATCTGTGCCAATTGTCAGGCTTGTGCCAATATTCAGTACTGCCGCATTCGGACAAAATGGCAGATAATACAAATGAAATTTTTGCGCTACCGTCAGTGGATATACAGGATATCCTTTTCTTGTTTTCATCATTCTATGATTCCTCCTATAAATGAATCCATTGCTCCTTCATAAGCTTCTCTGTCTTTATAATAACTTTCGCAGTGTCCTGCCCCGTGGATGATCAGCTTCTGTTTTGGAGATTTACAATTTTTATAAATTTCTTCAGACATACTGCATGGAACAAATGTATCTGCATCTCCATGAATCAAAAGGACAGGAACTTTTGCTTTTCTGACTTCACGGGCAGAATTGCACTCATCCAGTCCATATCCTGCCTGTTTTTTATTCACCGCATCCGCAATCTGTATCATTGGAAACGCCGGAAGATGATACATACTGTGAAGTACATGTGTAAACACTGCCTTGGGCGAAGTAAACGGACAATCTGCAATAATTCCTTTTACCTGCTGCGGCAAATCAAGCCCGCTTGCCATCAATACTGTGGCGCCTCCCATAGAATTACCATGCAGGAGAATCTGAACATTTTCTCCTTCCTGTCCAATCACCCATTCAATCCATCGATATGCATCATAACGGTCCTTACATCCGAATCCAATGTATTTTCCTTCACTTTGCCCATGTGATCTCTGATCAACAAGAAGAACGTTATAACCACGCTTCAAATAATAATTTGAAATACTTCCATAATCCGCAAGCCCCTGACTCGTGTAGCCATGAAAACAGATCACTGCTTTTTTGCATTTCTTTTCTTCGACATTTCCTGCTCCCCGGAAATACGTTCCATGAAGCTTCAAACTGTCTTCCGACCGGATCCAGACATCTTCATGAGGCTGCTCCATCATCCACTCCCTGCATTCCTTCATCTTTGAGAAATACTGATCCCAGTCTACCCCGGACATCTTCATCGTGCGTTCTGTCTTTGCGTTATAACGCATCATTGTTCTTCTGTAAAAGTATGCACTTCCACCTGCCTCTGCTGATACGATTCCCACCAGACCTGCAAGTGCAAGAAGTTTTCCGTAATGCATCATCTTTTTCACCTTTGCTTCCTTTTTACAGTTATTTCTGTTTCTGTGTTTTCTTTATTGTATTCTGTTCTGCTTTTCTGCTATCAATCAGTTTTTTCAGATACAAAGCTTTGTCAATGTTGCCTTCTACTTTCAATTTTCCCAGTGTTACTGCCAGAACCGGATCCAGCTTTCCCTCATTGATCTTAAATAATGTCTCTGCCGAACAAGTAAAAATCGCATCTCTGTCATAATACTCGTATGGTTCCACATACAGTTTTCCTTCTTTTACCTCTGCATAAAAGATTCCCTCTGCTTCTCCTGTTACATTGAACTGATATGCAAGATGTTCATTCACAGTACTTACATCTGCTTCCATCATCATCCCTTTTACTTTTGAAAACATGTCTGCGTATGTCATTTTTCTCTCCCTCTCCTTTTCAGTTTTTCACTTTTCGACCGATGGTCGATTTGCTGTGTTTTTAATCTATCACTTTTTCGACCCGTGGTCAATTATCTATTTCAGACAATCTTTTGTTTTAAAGTGTCCTTTTTTGTCCTCTTTTTATTTCTATTTTATTGGTTCTTCCGACTTTATTGTGCTATACTTAAAAGGATATCGGTCAGTTCCCGTAATCTGGAACTGGCCAAATATACTTACGAATATACGAGGCGGACTTCTATGCCAAAACAATTAAAATACGATAAGATTCTGGATGCTCTTCAAAAGCTTCTGGAAACCAAAGAACTTTCTAATATCTCTGTCAGTGAGATTGCTCAGACTGCTGAAATTGGAAAAGGAAGTATTTATTATTATTTTTCTTCCAAAGATGCAATTCTTGAAGCACTGGTAGAACGCAATTATGAAGCTCCAATAACAACAGCAAGACATCTTGCAGAGCAAAGAGAGATTTCACCTTTCACACGCATGGCTCTGATCTTTCAGGCCTGCCGAAATTCCTCTGCGGCTTTTTTAAAGACACAGCCATCAACTACAAAGGCTGCACCGGAGCGGGCTTTTCTTCATCAAAAGTACATGAATCATCTCATCGTTTCACTCAAGCCGGTTCTTGCTTCCATTATTGAACAAGGGATTGCACAGGATTTAATCCGCTGTGCTGACCCTGTTTCTCTTGCTGAGATCGTACTGATTGTACTGACTGTTAAGATGGATAACACCTTAATACCTTCAACAGCAGATGAGATTGAACAGACAATCTCTGCTCTTGTCTCTCTTTTGGAAAAAGGAACTGAGAATCCTGCGGGATCGCTAAACTTTCTGATGGCACAGCTGTAAGCAGTTTTCTGTTCGCGGCACCTGCATTACACAACATATCCCACCATTTTGAATTGCTGACGGTGATATGATAAATCATGAGACGAAAGGAGTGTTTTTATGATTATTCGTCCTGTTTTTAATATATTATTGCTCCCTGATATCACTTATTTTTTTAAACGTGATTTCTTTCCGGGGGCTGCTGCAGACCAGATTGAAGTCGGTACAGATATTCTGTTTCCATTTTTGAAAAATGAAGTGGATGAGACTACTGTCACTGTAGATGATATTTACCCGGTCGGTATGTCTGCGAGAGTCGAATCTATCGGTGATGATGACAGCATCCAGATTCGTACATTAGAACGTGTCAGTCTTGATGATATTGAGCTGGATGAGAACGGACAGATTACAGCTACAGCTTCCATCCGCCCGGAGGTAGATGATCTTCCTTTAGAAGAAGAGAAGCAGACTTTCACAAACCTGCGGAACTCGCTTCTGAAATTTGTTCAGAATTATCAATGGGGGATCTGGGCAAGAAGCTACATTATCCAGAGAAAGAATATCTATGACCTTGGTTCTGCTCTTTCAGATTATCTGAACATTACTTCCGAAGAAAAATATGCAATTGTTGAGACAGATTCCCGCCGTGAGCGCTGTGAACTGATTGAGAATGCGATTAAGGAATTCATGGAAGTGGCCAAAGTTTCTTCTGAAGCACAGGAGGCACAGAAAGGTGACCAGGAGCAGCTTTACAGAGAGGCTGCAATTAAGAAGCAGATCGATTACCTTCAGAAAGAATTAGATGAGATGCACCCGGAAAACATTTCCGATGTCCGTGCTTTTGAAAAAAAGATCCAGGAATCCGGCATGAATGAAGATGCCCGTAAGGAAGCGGACAAAGTCCTGAATCGTATGAAGCAGGAAGGAAAAGACAGCCATGAATATGGGCTTCTCTATGACTATCTTGATTTTGTCACCAGTCTTTCCTGGAAGCATCCGGAATTTACACCGATTGATTTAAACCGGGCAGAAGAGATTCTTGATGAAGATCATTATGGACTTAAGAAAGTCAAAGAACGTATCATCCAGCAGATTGCTGTTATGGCACTGAACCGGAAACAGTATGGTTCCATCCTCCTTTTTGTCGGTGCGCCCGGTACCGGTAAGACAAGTATCGGACAGAGTATTGCCCGTGCGTTAAACCGCGAATATGTCCGCATCAGTCTCGGCGGTATCCGAGATGAAGCTGAGATCCGCGGTCACAGAAGAACTTATATCGGCGCTATGCCGGGACGGATCATGGAAGGGATTAAACGCAGCGGCGTTTCCAATCCTGTTGTAGTTCTTGATGAAGTAGATAAGCTTGCGAAAGATTATGGCGGAGATCCGGCAAGTGCATTGCTTGAGGTGCTTGACCCGGAGCAGAACAGTACATTTACAGACCATTATATGAATGTTCCATATGACTTATCCAATGTTCTGTTCGTCTGCACAGCAAATTCTACAGATACGATTCCTGAACCGCTTCTGAACCGTATGGAAGTGATCGATTTTCCAGGATATACGGCAGTGGAAAAATTCCATATTGCCAGAAAGCACTTACTTCCAAAGGCAATGGACGCTATGGGAATCCAGAAGAAAATGTTAAAGATAACGGATGGTGCATTGCGCAAGGTCATTGAAGATTATACGATGGAATCCGGAGTCCGTGGACTTAAGAAACAGATTGATATGCTTTGTCGTTCCGCTGCTGTGCGTCTTGTAAAAGAAGAGGGGCAGACTCTGACAGTAAATAAATCGAATCTGAAAGACTATCTCGGCCGTAAGAAACTGCATCATGACCAGAAATTAACTTCCACACAGCCTGGTGTTGTCACCGGACTTGCATGGACACAGGCAGGCGGTGAGATTCTGTTTATAGAGACAAAGCTGACAGAAGGGGAAGGAAAGATAATCATCACCGGACAGCTTGGAGATGTCATGAAAGAATCTGTACAGATTGCACTGACACTTGTGAAGTCTCTTTATCCTAAAGAAAGCAAGGTTTTCCAGGATCATGATCTGCACATTCATGTGCCGGAAGGAGCTGTTCCAAAAGATGGTCCATCTGCCGGCATTACATTAACCACAGCACTTGCTTCCCTTGTTACCGGAAAGGCTGTCAGCCCGGATTATGCCATGACCGGTGAAGTTTCCCTCCGCGGAGGTATACTTCCGATCGGTGGACTTCCTGAGAAACTGATGGCTGCCCAGAGGGTCGGTATTACAAAAGTACTGATTCCTTTTGACAACGCAGATGATCTCGAAGATGTAGCTGCGGAAGTAAAGGATAAGCTGAAAATCACTCCGGTGAAAAAGGTCAACGACGTTCTGAAGTTATTGCTCGGATAAAAAGTGACCTATCGTTAAACGGAAACTATGAGAAACAAAAGCCCATAGCAGGAATTCTGATAAATTCAACAAACTTATCATTCAGATTCCGCCATGGGCTTTTTTATAGTTTTAAAATTCGACAGATAAACCGTAATCTATTTATCTGACTATTTATTCCTCTGTCTCTTCTTCCATCTCTTCTCCGAGATAGAATACTTTGTAAAACATTTCAAGAGACTTGAAAAGCTCTTCCTTTGTGTCCTGCAGCTCTTTGATCTTCAGTACACTACCAATCTCATCGAATGAGAAATCACCCTCGTTGTGCTCTACTTTCAACTCAAGGTTTCCATTCTCATCAAACACCAGCAGGAGAACTCCTCCAACATCCGCTGTATACAACACACACATGATCTGCAATTCCTGTTTCACTGCTTCCGGAAGAGATTCAAATTCCGGGTTCAGATAATATTTCTGCTCATAGGAGCTGGCCGCACACAATACCATTTCTTCATCCATAATTTTTACACCTTATATCACTGCCCACAGTTTCTGTAAACAGTGCTTACCTTTCCATATTTTCCACATTCACTGCATAATCCCGATGACTTATTCACATTCCGTAGGTCTTATCCACCTGGTTATACATATCCATATACGCCGCGCACCGAAACTTCTCCGGCATACACCGCCTCTTTGGTTCCATCTTCTTTCCGAACGATCAATTCTCCTGTCTGATTGATTCCAAGTGCGTAAGCATTGTACTGTTCTTTCGCGCCAAGAATCCGGACCTCACGGTCTTTATTAACCAGTAATTCGCTGTAACGTTCTTTCAGACCGGACAGATCTCCATGTTCAAGGAAAACCGTGTAATTCTGTTCAAAGCGTTTCATCACTGCTGCAATCAACGGTGCTCTCTTTACCACATGTCCACATTCCAGTCTGAGTGATGTCGCTGTCTCACGGATCTCCTCAGGGAACTCTGTCAGGTTCACATTGATCCCTACACCAATCGTTACATGATTAATGTAATCGATCTGAGTGCTCATCTCTGTCAGGATTCCGACGAGCTTCTTTCCATTAATGATAATATCATTTGGCCACTTGATCTTTACATCCGGGTTTCCACAGGAATCTCCGCAATCCATGATTCCCTCTGCTACACTTAATGCCATCACAAGCGTCAGCATCGGCGCCTGATCCGGTTCAATCTCCGGACGAAGCAACAAGGACATGTAAATGCTTGAACCTGACGGTGAATCCCAGGAACGGCCCCTTCTCCCTCTTCCGGCTGTCTGCTTATCTGCTACCGCAAGTGTACCTTCCGGTGCACCTTCATCTCCCATCTGCTTGATTCTCAGATTTGTAGAATCTACCGAATCGTAATAAATGATGTTTCTTCCGGCCCACTGCGTATCCATCAGGCTATCAAGCTCTTCTTTCGTCATCACATCCGGACTATCTACAATATGATAACCTTTATTCCGCACAGCTTCAACCTGATATCCTTCTTCCTGCAGCTGACGGATCACCTTCCAGACTGCAGTTCTTGACACCCCGAACTTTTCACAAAGCTGCTGGCCTGACACATATCCGTCCGCTTCCCTCAATAATTTTAATATTTCAGCTTTCATTTTTTCTGCCTCCTCAGAATCGCCGCTCTATAACAGCAATCCAGATTTCTCACTGTCTGCCTCCACAGAAAAAAGAAAGGCGCCTGTCCCCTATTCCGGACAACAGACACCTTCTGCTCATTCTTATTTTCCACAGAAGCCGGTCTGATCTTCAACTCATTTATCATACCAAACTTCTGCTGATTTCTCAAGTTCATCAAATAGATTACATGCTCTTAGAACTCGCCAAGTGTTGCAACCATTACCGCCTTGATCGTATGCATTCTGTTCTCTGCCTCATCGAATACTTTGGACTGTGCAGACTCGAATACTTCGTCTGTTACTTCCATATCTTCGATTCCGAAACGCTGTCCCATCTCTGCTCCGATCTTTGTCTTCAGGTCATGGAATGCCGGCAGGCAATGCAGGAAAATAGCTGTATCTTTTGCATTTGCCATAACTTCTTTTGTTACCTTATATGGTGAAAGTTCTTTGATTCTCTTCTCCCATACTTCATCCGGCTCGCCCATGGATACCCATACATCTGTATAGATAACATCTGCGTCCTTTGTTCCTTCTTTTACATCTTCTGTCAGAGTAATTGTTGCTCCGGACTGTGCGGCATAACCTTTACAAGTTTCAACAAGCTCTTCGTTCGGGAAATATTCTTTTGTTGTACATGCTACGAAATGCATTCCAAGCTTAGAGCATGCGATCATCAGGGAATTGCCCATGTTAAACCTTGCATCTCCCATGTATACAAGCTTGCGGCCTTTGAGTTCTCCGAAATTCTCACGGATTGTCAGCATATCCGCCAGCATCTGTGTCGGATGATATTCATTTGTCAGACCGTTCCATACCGGTACTCCTGCATATTTTGCAAGATCTTCTACGATTTCCTGACCGAATCCACGATATTCGATTCCGTCATACATTCTTCCAAGTACACGGGCTGTATCTTCGATACTCTCTTTCTTTCCAATCTGAGAACCTGATGGATCAAGATAAGTTGTTCCCATTCCCATATCATGCGCTGCCACTTCGAATGCACAACGTGTTCTTGTACTTGTCTTCTCAAAGATCAGTGCAATGTTCTTGCCATGATAATGATCCACCGGTACTCCGTTTTTCTTCTTCTCTTTGAGGTCTGCTGCCAGGTCAAGCAGGTATGTAATTTCCTCTGGTGTAAAATCCTTCAGTGTCAGAAAATTTCTTCCTTTTAAATCCATTGTTCTCGTCCTTTCTATTCTATAACTATATGAATCAGAACCCTCTCTGTCCTTCTCTTCTTCATATCTTTGAACCTACATTGTAACCGATGAATTTAGTATACTACATTCATGTATAAAAATGCAACTAAAACTTTATTTTACTCTGTTTTATACATATTTATTCAGTACTTATACATTCTTTTATGCATTTTTATTATTTCTTTCTTCTCTGTCTTCCTGCTTCGAACATCAAAACCGCCGCTGCTACGGCTGCATTTAGAGATTCCGCCTCGCCTTCCATTGGGATACGGATGAGACAATCCGCGCAGTCTGCAACTTCATCACGAAGTCCATTTCCCTCATTTCCTATCAAAAATGCACAACCAGTTGTATAATCTTCCTCGTCGTATGCATTTTCTCCACGCAAATGTGCTGCGTAAGTTTTAATGTTCTCCTTCTGCAGCTCTTTGATCTTCTCCGGAAGATCTTCCACATAGAGGAACGGCATACGGAATACAGCCCCCATCGTGGAACGAATCACCTTTGGATTGTAGACGTCCACGCAATCTTTGCTCAATAAGATTCCGGTTACACCTGCTGCCTCAGCTGTTCTGAAAATAGTTCCGAGATTTCCCGGATCCTGCAGATTATCCAACACAACCAAATGCGGTGCCTTCTGATTTTTCACCTGCATCAGGTCATTCATCGTATAATTGAGTCTCTTCACAATCGCCAGAATTCCCTGCGGTGTCTTTGTATCTGACACATAAGCGAACACAGTATCTGTCAGAAGCTCGACCGGCGCCTGTAATTTCTCTAAAAATTCTTTATTCTTCTTTGCAAAGCTTTCTGAAGCATATACTTTCTCAATTCGTTCCGCCGGAATCTCTTCTGTCATTCTTGGTCCTTCCACGAGAAAGATTCCTTTCTCATCTCTTAAGCGGCTCTTCTTCTGCAGCTTCGCCAGTTCTTTGATCTGTGCATTCGATGTACTTGTTATCATAATCTATTTCTCCAATTTTCCAATCTTTTCGAGTACTTTATTTGCTCCAACCAAAATCAATAGTGCATTCTCCGGAAGCGGCATCTGTGGATTAAACTCTACATTAACATTTCCGTCCTGCATGATTCCTACAACTGTAACTCCATATTTCGTACGTATACCCAGTTCTGCCATACTGTGATTGATCCACGGTTTTGGAACAGCGATCTCAACCATACTGTAATCATTTGACAGTTCAATCCAGTCTGTGAATTCTGTTGCCAGAAGGCTTTTGGCAACCCGGCTGCCCATCTCAATCTCAGGATATACAACAGTATCTGCCCCTACTTTCTTCAATATAGTTCCCTGTAACTTATTCTTTGCTTTGGCAACAACCATTGGAATTCCTATTTCTTTACAAAGCAGAGTCGCCATGATCCCTGCTTCAAGATTCTCCGCAACTCCAATAATTGCTCCGTCCAAATTCCTTGTTCCAAGTGTACTCAATGCCTCTTTCTCTGTAATATCTGCTGTGATTGCATAGGTCACCCTATCCGCGATTTCCTGGATCGTCTCCCGTGATTTATCTACAACGATCACATCGCATCCCATATTCTCAAGTGTCAAGGCCACACTCCGGCCAAAGCTACCAAGCCCCAGAACTGCAAACTGCTTTCTCATCGTTTTCTCCTTCTCATATACTGTTCCTTGTTTTTATCGCGTATCTCTTGTTTTCTCTTTTATCTTTTCTTAGCCAACCATAATCTTCGCTTCCGGCAAAGTACGGAACTGATTCTTCTTATCCACATGACCGGAAAATATAAGTGCCATCGTCATTGGTCCGATTCGTCCAATATACATCATGAGCATCAGAACGACATGACTGATATCACTAAGCACTGGCGTCAGATCCGCTGTCAGACCAACCGTTGCCATCGCAGATGTCGCCTCAAACATCAGATCAAGGACTTTCTGCTGTGGCTCGATCACTGTCATCACCGTCACCCCAAACAGCCAGAAGACAAATGTCACAAGTGTGATTGTTATCCCTACTCTTATAATTTCGAATGTAATTTTTCTTCCATAACATTCCGTATCTTTGTTTCCTCTCAAGACAGAAATTGCTGTAAGCAAGAGAACAGCAACTGTTGTTGTCTTGATACCACCTGCAGTTCCTGCCGGTGAACCACCGATGATCATCAGCATGCTGGCCAGTAGCTTCGAACCATTCGTAAGGCCTGACTGAGATACGCTGGCAAATCCTGCCGTTCTCGTCGTCACAGACTGGAAAAAAGCCGCCTGGAATTTCCCTGCAGCGTTCAATGTTCCCATCGTTGCCGGATTATGATGTTCTAACAAATAGAATCCCACAGTTCCCAAAGTAAGAAGGAACAACGTCATTGTCAAGACGATTTTACTCTGCAGACTCAGTCTTGTGATCGTTCTTCCGACTGGCCGTTTTCCCTTGGACTGTATTGTCATCTTTATATTCTTCGCAAGATCGATCCATACCGGATAACCAAGACCGCTGAGAATGACAAGCATTGTTGTCGTAATTGTGATCACTGGTGTATTGACATATCTCGTAAAGCTTGAATCTCCAAGAATATCTACACCCGCATTACAAAATGCAGAGATTGAGTGAAACACGGAATAGAAGATTCCTTTCGCAACACCATACTCTGGAATAAACTGAAATGAATATCCGATTGCGCCAATTCCTTCTACAAGAAATGTTCCCCACAATACTCTTTCAATAAACCGGATCATTCCTTGAAGTGTGGACAGACCATAGGCTTCTTGAATGACAACTCGTTCCTTCATATTTATTCTTTTTCCAACCAGAATTAAAAATGCAGTTGTACATGCAATGATTCCAAGTCCGCCGATCTGGATCAGAATAAGCAGAATCACTTTTCCTGCCACTGTAAATTGCGCAGCCGGCACAACTGTCACCAATCCTGTCACGCAGACACATGTTACAGCTGTAAACAGTGCATCGATATAACGAATCGGCTGATGATTTGAAAATGGAAGCCATAAGAGCAGACTGCCAAGCAGAATCACACCAAAGAATCCGATTGATATGATCCTCACTGTATTCCATTTTGCTCTTCGTGCTTTTCTCCTGTCTTCATCTATATAAAATCCATACATGTCTATCTTTCCTCGCTCTCACATGACAATTATTAAACACCATGTTACCACTCCCTTTTATCATCTGCAAGTAAAAGCTGATAAAACGAAAGATACGCCACTCTGATTCGTCCTCAGAACAGCGTATCCTTCGTTTGGCGGTTTATTTAAAATTATTATATA
>ENA-OUNH01000124-OUNH01000124.1-human-gut-metagenome-genome-assembly--contig:-NODE-124-length-28390-cov-2.761632_pt1 | contig 28390 bp, 33 predicted proteins | sample MGYA00242806_ERZ504814 | MGnify/ENA primary metagenome ERZ504814 (study PRJEB26092, sample SAMD00036389) | human gut metagenome | host: Homo sapiens | study: EMG produced TPA metagenomics assembly of...
TACCCCTCCTGATACAAGTAAGCCCACCCACTGCTTATTGCTCCTCGCAATTGAAGCAGGGGACTTACTTGATTCGGTTAAATAACTGATATGCGGTTATTCAGCAAAAAAGCAGATACAGCGGAGGTTTTTTCCCGCGTATCTGCTTTTCCCATAAAACATCATAATACTGTCTTACTGATCATTTGTCAGCTTCAGCTTGTCAAGAATATAGAATACAAGGCTCAGTGCCATAGCGACCACACAGGCCAGGACCATACCTGTAAGCTCTACATTTCCAAGCTTCAGGGCAATTCCTGAAAGTCCAGTTACAAACACAACGCTTGTCAGTGTCAGGTTTCTGGATTTACTGTAATCTACCTTGTTGTCAACCAGCATACGAAGTCCTGATGTTCCGATCATTCCGTAAAGAAGGAAAGAAATTCCTCCGATGACCGGTCCCGGAATGGTGCTGATCAGTGCTGCCAGTTTGCCAAGGAAAGAACAGCAGATGGAAAGCACTGCCGCGCCTCCGATAACCTGCACGCTGTAAACTTTTGTCACTGCCATAACGCCGATGTTCTCACCGTAAGTAGTTGTCGGTACAGAACCAAGGCAGCCGGAAACTGTGGTGGAAAAGAAATCCGCAAACAGAGATCTGTGAAGTCCCGGATCTTTAAGAAGATTTCTTCCAACGATCTTTCCTGTTACGATCTGATGTCCGATATGCTCGGAAGTTACCAGAAGCAGTGCCGGAAAATGGTCATAACTGCCTCAAATTAAATTTCGGTGATGTAAAATTCGGAAGTGCGAAAAATGCTGCTTCTTTTACTGCTGTAAAATCAAGAAGCCCGCATGCTCCTGCTGCCACATAGCCTGCAATGATCGCGATCAGGATCGGAATAACGGAAAGAAATCCTCTGAAAAGGATCTGTCCGAATACTGCAACTCCCAGTGTCACCAGAAATACGATCACATTCTTAGGATCTACCTTGTCATCCAGAAGTCCTGCTGTGCTTGCTGCACTTCCTGCAAGTTCCAGTCCGATCAATGCAACTACCGGTCCCATTGCTGCTGTCGGCAGCACAATATCGATCCAGTCCGTTCCGCACTGACGTACGATAAAAGCAACTGCCATACCGGCAATACCAAGAACTACGAAGCCTCCCAGCGCATATTCATAGCCATATTTGCTGATGACCAGCAGCGCCGGTGACAGAAAGGCAAAACTGGATCCCAGGTAAGCAGGCGCCTTTCCTTTTGTGATAAAAATAAAGAGAAGTGTTCCCACACCGTTCATCAGAAGAACGATGGCCGGACTGATGCCAAAAAGGAACGGTACCAGTACGGATGCTCCAAACATGGCAAACATATGCTGGATACTTAAGGGTATCAGCATTTTGGCAGGTACTTTTTCCTCGACCTGTATGATTCTTTTTTCCACTCTCTAATCCTCCCCGTTTTTTATTATCTCACCGATTATAACATATGTTTTGTCATACCGGGGGATTTTTTGCATAAATATGTGGATACTGTGTGGTATACTGTTAGTATCTCCGGTTAATCAGAGTTTTTTACAGCCAAGGCCACTCTGGATTTAACCAAATTTTTTCAGAAAGGATCTATATATATGAAAACATACGAACGACTTTTATCCTATGTAAAAATACTTACCCCAAGCAATGAAGACAGTACCACATCCCCGTCCTCCCATTGCCAGTTTGACCTGGCCCGCATTCTTGTTGATGAGTTGAAAAATCTTGGGATCTCTGATGTCTCCCTGGACGAACATTGCTATGTTTACGCCCATATTCCTGCGTCAGAAGGCCTGGACTCCTGCAAAACTCTTGGTTTTATCGCACATATGGACACAGTTTCCGATTTCTGCGATCATCCGGTCACACCTGTCATCACTGAAAATTATGATGGCGGCGAGCTCCCTCTTGGCACAAGTGGCAGAATTCTTTCCCCGGAAATGTTCCCGCATCTTTCTTCTCTGAAAGGCAGAACTCTTATCACCTCAGACGGAACTACAATCCTCGGTGCTGATGATAAAGCCGGAATCGCTGAGATCATCACAGCTCTGGAACGCATCCTTACGGAAAAAATTCCTCACGGCCCTCTTGCCATTGCCTTTACTCCAGATGAAGAGATCGGCATGGGACCGGCACATTTTGACGTCGGAAAATTCGGCGCAGACTATGCATACACTCTGGATGGGGATACAGAAGGTGAGATCCAGTACGAAAACTTCAATGCCTGCAGTGCAAAAGTTATTTTCAGGGTGTGAACGTTCATCCTGGCTCCTCCAAAATACCATGGTCAACGCGTCTCTTGTTGCCATGGAGTTTAATTCCATGCTGCCAGCTGCTGATACGCCACGGAACACTGAGGACTATGAGGGATTTTTCCATCTGTGTTCTGTGAAAGGGAGATGTTTCCCGGGCAGAACTTCACTACATTGTCCGCGACCATGATGCAGCATCTTTTGAAGCACGCCAGAATACGCTTACTCATATTGCAAAGATCCTCACGAAAAATGGGGTGAAGGTACAGTCGCTCTTACCCTCACTCAGCAGTACCGCAATATGAAGGAGATCATCGATACCTGCCCGTGGCTGATCTCCCTTGCTGAGGAAGCCTGCCGGGCCTGTAGCGTAACTCCTCTGATCCTTCCCATCCGCGGCGGTACAGACGGAGCCCGGTTAAGCTTCATGGGGCTGCCGTGTCCTAACCTTGGAACAGGCGGACATGCTTATCACGGGCCCTATGAACATATTACCGCGGAGGGGATGGACGCCGCAGTGGAAGTTACCCTGCAAATTGTAAAATTATTCGCAGAACGCAGAGATTAAGATAATTTCCTGCTTATTTATGAAAAAAACACCCACAGCTCAGCCAAGGGCAAAGCATCATGTCTCGCCTGACTGTCTGCGGGTGTTTTTGTATACATATATTTTCTTTAAGATCTTAGATGATCTTCATCATTCTCGCCAGTTTCTTCATATATCTTCCGCCAGGCATCATGCCCAGTTCTTCTTCACCCGGCTTGCTTACAAACAGATATACAATAAAATATACACCTGCTGCCAGGATTACAGAAACACCAAGACAGATCACATTGGAATGGAGCAGTGCATACAGACCGTAATATACCACTCCTGCCACGATTCCCATAGGAATGGAAGCCAGGAACGGGCTTAAATAAGCGCTTCTCCACGGATTCTTATATCCCATGTATTTTTGATAGAATGGTCATTAAGAAGACACATTACAACTGCATAAACAATCTGTGCGATAACAATGGTATAAACACCAAGGTTGGTAAATACCAGGAGCAGTGCCATTGCGATCACATCTGCTACCAGTGCGATGGCTGCATGGATCATCGGAAGTTTCGGCTTGCCGATACCCTGGAGCACACCGTTGGTAATATTGGAATTACCATTAAGGATAATGGTAATCCCTCCAAGGATCAGAAGCTGTCCGCCCACACCATTAGTTCCGGGGAATATCAGTCTTGTGATCGGACCTGACAGAACAGCAAGACCTACAGCAGCCGGAATGGAAATCAGCATACTAATCCAGGTAGCTCTGTCTGTCTTCATATTCGCACCTTCAATATCATGCATTGCATAGTGTGCAGAAACCTCCGGGATCATGGAAGTCGGCGCTGTACTTGCCAGAGTCAGCGGGATATTGATCAGTGTCATATAATATCCGTATTCAGAATACAGAGTCTGGATCACATCCTTGGCAGCACCTTTGATATCCATGATTCCGGAATACATGTAGCTGTTGATATATCCGTTTACATTATAGATAAAAGCGCTGAGGATGATCGGCATGATAATGAGCACGATATTGCTCATTACATGCCCCATGCTCTCATTTACGGAATGATGGTCATTGGCGATCCTTTTGCGGATGATCCTGCGGTTCACTGCATAGACGATCAGCATAAAGATCAGCGCAGATGCCACACCTGCACCAGTACCCATGGTAGCACCTGCAGCGCCCCATCTGTGTACCAGATTCATATCTCCTGTTGCGGAAAAATGCTGAATAAATATATGGGACATCAGAAGTGCAAAGGTTGCCACAAATATCTGCTCAATGATCTGCGAGATCGAGGTCGGCATCATATTGCGGTATGCCTGGAAATATCCGCGGAAAACACCACAGATACCTGACATAAAAATCGTAGGCGCAAGCATCTGCAGTGCCAGACGGGCATTGGCCATACTGTCCGGAACCAGGATTCCCGCACCAAATACGCAGATCAGTGCTACAATGCCGCCCGCTACTGCCGCATAGATCAGTGCACCGTAAAATACCTTCTGTGCATCCTTATATCTGTGAAAAGCGATCTTCTCAGCCATGATCTTGGATACGGCCTGAGGAATACTGAAGGACGCGATCATCAGCAGGATAAAATATACATTCTGTGCAAACTGGAAAAGTGCGAAACTCTGACTTCCCAGTGTTGTTGAAAGCGGACTCTTGTACAGCATTCCGATGATCTTGGAGATCAGTGCCGCGATCATCAGAAAAGAGGCGTTTTTCACAAGTGTGTTATCGTTTTTTTACCCATTTTACTTTCCTTAACTTAAATATTCTCGATCTGCCAGTCAATCGGCTCCTCACCGTTGGCTTTCAGAAATTCATTGGCCTTACTGAAATGTTTGCAACCGAAAAATCCTCTGTACGCAGAAAGAGGACTTGGATGCGGAGCCTCCAGGATCAGATGCCTGGGGTTATGAAGCATAGATGCCTTCATCTGGGCAGGCCTTCCCCAGAGAAGAAATACAATAGGACGGTCTTCCTCATCCAGGATACGGATCGCGGCATCTGTAAACTGTTCCCAGCCGATCCCTCTGTGGGAATTGGCCTGATGGGCCCTTACTGTAAGCACCGTGTTCAGAAGGAGAACACCCTGCTTCGCCCATTTCTCCAGATTGCCGTTATTTGGGATATAACATCCCATATCATCCTCAAGCTCCTTATAGATGTTTACCAGAGATGGCGGTGTTTCCACACCTTTTTTTACAGAAAAACAAAGTCCGTGCGCCTGTCCGTCATTGTGGTACGGATCCTGTCCAAGGATCACCACCTTCACCTTGTGAAGGGGAGTAAAATGAAACGCATTGAACAGATCTTCCGGCGGTGGAAAATCTTTCTTGTCTTATATTCCGTCATCACGGTTTTATAAAGTTTGGCATAGTAAGGCTGATGAAACTCACCCTTAAGAGCCTCCTGCCAGTCCCCAGCTATCGGAGCCATATCCTTCACCTCTCAACATTTTATCTTCTCACAGAAATTCCTTTTTCTGCAAGGTAATCCTTCACTTCACGGATCTCAAGTTCTTTGTAATGGAACAGGGATGCTGCAAGTGCTGCATCTGCTCCGCCTTCTGTCAGTGCATCGTAAAAATGTTCCAGCGTTCCTGCTCCGCCGGATGCGATCACAGGAATGGAAACTGCATCTGCAACGGCTCTTGTAAGTTCAATATCATACCCGGCCTTGGTTCCGTCACAGTCCATGCTGGTAAGAAGGATCTCACCTGCGCCAAGTTCTTCCACCTTCTTTGCCCACGCAAGAGCATCGATGCCTGTATCCAGTCTTCCGCCATGCTTGTAGATGTTCCAGCCGCCATCTTCTCTTCTCTTGGCATCGATTGCAACTACCACACACTGACTTCCGAATTTCTGTGCTGCCTCGCGGATCAGCTCCGGCCGGTCGATGGCTGCGGAATTTACAGAGATCTTATCTGCACCTTCTCGGAGCAGCTTACGAAAATCATCTACTGTACGGATTCCGCCGCCTACTGTAAACGGGATAAATACATTGGCAGCTACGGCTCTTACCATATCTACCACAGTATCTCTTTCCTCACAGGAAGCTGTGATATCCAGAAAAACAACCTCGTCCGCACCTGCTGCATCGTAGGCTTTGGCAATCTCCACCGGATCTCCGGCATCTTTCAGATCAACAAAATTAACGCCCTTTACTACCCGGCCTTTGTTTACATCCAGGCATGGGATGATTCTTTTTGTAAACATGATTATGCCTCCTCCTTTCCGGTGCCTGCCTCAAGTGTCGCAAAATTCTCAAGGATCTTTAAGCCCCACCGGCTGCTCTTCTCCGGATGGAACTGACAAGCAAATACATTGCCTTTCTCTACAGATGCGTGGATACATGTGCTGTACCGGGTTGTCGCTTTTACGATTTCCTCATCCTCCGCCCGTAAATAATAAGAATGTACGAAGTAAACGTATGTGTTTTCCGGAATATCTTTGAATAATCTTCCATTGTTCTGAAAATGCAGGGAGTTCCAGCCCATATGCGGGATCTTAAGCCCCGGACTTGACGGAATGCGTAATATCTTTCCTTTCAGGATTCCAAGACCTTCCACTCCCGGAGTCTCGTCGCTGCTCTCAAAAAGAAGCTGCAGTCCAAGACAGATTCCAAGGAACGGAGTTCCTTTCTCCACGATCTGATGAATTACCGGAACAAGTCCGTAGTTATGAAGGTTCTCCATGGCATCGCCAAAACTTCCAACACCTGGAAGGATCACTTTATCTGCGCCAAGAAGTACCTGGGGATCTCTGGAAACAACAGTCTCCTGTCCCAGATACTGAAGTGCTTTTTCCACACTTTTTATGTTGCCTGCGTCGTAGTCGATAATTGCTATCATTTGCCGCTTCCTCCTGCTTAATTGTATCTCGGTCGAATTCCTCTCACACGTCGATTTACATTTGTTTAGTATAACTCAAAAACAGGCAGTTGCAAAGACTTTTCTCTGCTGCTGCCCATTTTTCACATTACCGTTTTAAAGTTTCAGATGTCCTGTACGATTTTATACTCTTATTTCCGGTCCAATGTGAACCAGAATTCCACTCCGTTATCAAAATTCTGCACACCATATTCCTGGTTCATGCTCTCCATGATGGCTTTTACAATGGATAATCCGATACCGCTTCCACCGTATTCTCTTGTTCTGGCCTTGTCTACTTTGTAGAATTTATTCCAGAGATTCGGGATATCAGCCTCAGGGATCGGTGTTCCGTTGTTAAAGACTGTCACTTTCACACGGCTATCTTCATCAATAAGCTTGATCTCGATCTGTCTGTCACCATCCAGATGATTCAGCGCATTGCTGACATAGTTGGTGACAACTTCCTCTGTCTTAAATTCATCTGCCCACACATATACCGGCTTCTGTGCGTCAAAGATCACTTTTGCCTCTTTTTGTCCGATCATGATATCCATGGTCTGGAGCACACCTCTGATCAGGGATACAATATCAAACCGCTCCATCACAACAGCATCCTTGCCTGATTCCAGCTGATTCAGTGTGAGGAGATTCTTCACAAGCTTGTTCATCTTGGATGCCTCATCCATGATAACATCACAGTAGAACTCTCTGCTCTCCGGATCATCGGAAATGTTTTCCTTAAGACCTTCCGCATATCCCTGGATCAGGGCGATAGGAGTTTTCAGCTCGTGAGATACGTTATCCAGGAATTCTTTTCGCATCTTGTCGATCTTGATCTTATCCTCAATATCCCGCTGCAATTCATTGTTTGCGGATTTCAGCTCACTGATGGTATTTTCAAGCTGAGTGGACATCCTGTTAAAATTATCTCCCAGCATATCGATCTCGTTGCCCACCTTGCTCTCATACCTGGCTTCAAAATCCAGATCTGACATTTTCTTTGACAGCTCGGTAAGCTCACTGATCGGTTTTGTGATCCGTTTGGTCACTACCATGATCATCATTCCGCTTACAATAATGATGGCAAGTCCTACCGCAAAATAGAATTTATTGGAAATATCTGCACTTTCCCGGATGCTCTCAAGCGGTGTCCTTATGATAAAATAATGATCCTCATCCAGCATTCCCCAGCATTCCACATAATCCATTCCTGCAAAACGGTCATGGGACTGCTGGATGGTGTAATCATCCCCACGCTTCAGAACGTGACTTTTTCCACCGTCCTCATCCAGGTCATATACATATCCGAACAGTTTGCTCTGGAGCATTTTTTCATTCTCACCCCAGGAAAGCCAGCTGGTGTTGCTGCTGTCGATCACAACCCAGGAAAGATTATTTCTGGAGCAGGCTCTCTGGATCTCATCAGGAATGCTCCTGGAACTCTCCTCATCCTCGCTGTTCATCAGCTCATCAATGTCCGTACTCTCCAGCGTTGTGCGGAGATCCAGCAGTACGTCGATCTTTTTGGACACATAGTACTTCTCAAGAAAAAGACTCCGTTTATCACAGTGATCGTCAATATTGATAAAACAAAAAGTCCTATGAAATAAGCCGTGATCTGATGTCTGAGACTGTGTACTTTTTTAGGTTTGTCTTTCTTTTGTTTTCCGGTTTTTTCATTCTCCTACCTCAAACTTGTATCCCATACCCCAGACTGTCTTGATGTATTCACCTTTGTCACCCATCTTGCTTCTCAGCTTCTTAACATGGGTATCAATGGTTCTGGCATCTCCGAAATAATCATAATTCCATACAGAGTTGAGGATCTTTTCCTGAAGGCAATGCCTCATTCTCAAGAAAATAAGTAAGAAGTTCAAATTCCTTGAAGCTTAAATCCATCGGCTTGTCGTCTACCGTTGCCTGATGAGCAGCCTTGTCGATCACGATACCTCCTGCGGAAAGTATCTCATCCGGATTACTCTGTCCCGTTCTTCGAAGAATTGCCTCCACACGTGCAACCAGGATCTTCGGACTGAACGGCTTGGAAATATACTCATCTACACCAAGTTCAAATCCAAGAAGCTCATCTCTCTCATCACTTCTTGCAGTCAGCATGATGATCGGAACTTTGGAATTTTTACGGATCTCACGGCATACTTCCCAACCGTCCATTCTCGGCATCATTACATCCAGGATCAGCAAAGCGATGTCCTTCTCTTTATAAAATATATCCATGGCTTCCTCACCGTCACCGGCTTCCAGTACCTGGAAATTCTTTTTTGCAAGAAAGTCTTTTACCAGTTTTCTCATTCTGCTTTCATCGTCTACTACAAGGATTTTTAATGCTTCCATCTTCGATTCCTCCGTTTCTTTACGTTCATATTTGTAATATATCACAGGTTTGTGTTGTGTGTGTGAACGTAATTTCATTTTTCCCAAAAAATTTTCCACCCAAAAAGAGAACCCTCTGTTAAAAGGATTCTCCCATCTTTTCTCCCATAAGGACTCTTGTCTCGATTCCTTCACCGGAATTCTTCAGGATGTCCTCGTCTGGTTTTACTGTATTTTCTGTGTGATCAGTACAATGGTAGAGCCACCGAAAGCAAAGTTGCCTTTTTCTTCCCCGCGAAATACATAGGGCTTACGCGGACGGTTCTCGATCTTTCCTACCATAAGCGCCCCTACCTCCATCATCAGTACTGTACTGAAATTCTCGGTTTTCAGAAGTGAAAATTCCCGGCTGTTTTCTTTATAGATAGGATAGGCATCATTGGCAGCCGGATTCACGGTATGAAGGATTCCCGGTATCTTCACACGCCTGGACTCTCTGGCATTGTCCGGGTAAATATATCTGTGGTAATCCTGGACGCAGAGACGAAGCACCCACACATAGCCACCCTGAAATCTTTTTCCCAGGGAAGGGTTCTTAAGAAGTTCCTCCACTGTATACCTGGTATGTTTGACGGAAAATCCTGTCTTTCCGTCGACAGGATAAACACTTGCACGGCAGTCGCACGGGCTGATAAAATGCTTCGGTTTCATATCTATGCTACGCGCACCCTCCCTGATCTTCCGCTTAAAAAATTCATTATAAGAAGTGTATTTCTGTTCTTCATAATCCCCCATATCCAGATGGTTCATCCAGATAAAAGGCTTCACTGCTGCTGCCGAGATCCCGGAATCCAAAAGCTTTCCCACTGCAATGGATACAGGCGGAGTTACCAGCGGCCGAAGCAGTGCACGACCGGAAGCTGATCCGTAAATTTTTTCCAGCAAATTGTTCTGAAAGGAATCTTCTTCCACAACATTTCCTTTTCTGTCTGCTGTCCGTATCATAAGGTGCCACCTCGCTCCAGTGATATCTTGTAGATATAGCTGAATCTCCACCATCCCTCATTATAGAAAAGGACAAAAAGAACTGCGACTGCAACTATTGCAACCAGTATTACAAGCTCCCTGTTTGTAGGTTTCCGGAATTTGAAATCCAGGATAAACAGAAGCCCCACTGCCAGCATTGTTATATGAAGAAGCACCACAAACCATTTATAATCCGGCAGGATCATGGATGCAACAAACAAAAGCGGCAGGATCACAGACATGGAGGTGATGGGCAGTCCCTGATAATATTTGCGGTTTTCGCTTGTTTCACTCTGTCTCTTTGCTTCCATCACATTAAAATATGCGAGGCGGATCAGGCCTGCCAGTCCGTAGAACAGAAGGATAGCCACTCCGTAAACATGGTACATTCCCAGTTTAAATCCAAGTATGATGGGCAGAATACCGAAACAGACGATATCAGCCAGAGAATCTATCTGGATGCCAAAACACTTCTCTTCGTCCGTTCTGTTCTTCTTGGTTCTGGCGATCTTTCCGTCAAACATATCGCACAGTCCGGAAAAAGCCAGACAGCACACAGCTGTAGCTATCCGGTCTGTCATTGCACAGAATATTCCGATCATGGAAGACACCACGCTTATGTAAGTCATTATTACCGTGTAATCATAAAAACCTATCATTCTTTACATACCTCTTTCTCTTTTTCGTAAAGCAGACCTCTGCATTTCTCACTTGTATCTGTATGCGGATCTGTATTTAACATCTCCGGCACTGATTTATGCTTTCTTTTTCTTCTCCTGCCCGATAGTCAGCTGGGCAGCCACTGTAAATATAGCACTGATCAGAAGTTCTCCGTAATATCCAAGCCCACGGCTCAGCACCATACCCGGCAGCAGCAGCGTACCAAACACAGGCTTAAATATAGTTAAAAATAATGTCTCACTGATTCCCATTCCTCCTGGAAGAGGCAGCATATCCACAGACACCGAGATCACTGCCTGAAGAAAAAGTATCTCCCAGAACCCGGTTCCGTGAAGTCCAAAGGACTGATATACAAACCATGTTACTGCAAACAGTGCCATCCGCTGTACAAAAGTGATTCCAATAACTTTAACGATCACCATAGGATTATTCTTCAGATATGCCGCAGTATCTCTGTAAGTATCCATGGAATCTTCCAGTTTTCTCAGCCTGTTCTCTTTTTTCTTCATAAGATGTATCCGCTCCAGCACTTTCAGTCCCTTTACCATGATTGCCTTTGCAAAGAGCGGATGAAATACAAGGATTGTCATAAATGTTACGCAGAAGATATTTAATGCCAGTCCCAGGTAAAATACCGGCAGGATCCCCTGCAGATAAGTATGGACAAATCCTCTTCCGAACACAGCCACTCCGATTCCGATCACAACCAGGACAAGCTTGTAAGTGATGGTCACGATCATCAGTATCACAGTTGACACAGGGATGGATATCTTTTCTTTTTTCATGTAATATATCTGCATAGGCTGTCCGCCACTGGCGGACGGTGTGATGCAGCTGAAAAAGAATCCTACTGATGAAAAAAGGAAACAGCTCCTCTTCTTAAGATGGATTCCATTGGAACGCATCATATACCAGATAATGATGGATTCTCCCAGATAAAAATGCTACCAGCCCAATTCCCGGAACCAGCCATTTTTTATCTGCCTCATGTATGGCACTCATCATGGATGAAAGGTCTTCCCCATGAAAAACTCCGTAAATGGTAAGTACAAATACAACGACCAGAAATACTCCGTTAAATATTATTTTTTTTCTGCTTTTCATTTTGTTTTGCCTTCTATGTATTTTGTAATTGCCTTCTCGATCTTATTCCCTATGTGTTCATAAATATGCCAGATTTCTGTATGTTTTCCGATCCAGAAGCACCCCTGTGCTAAAAATATTCCACCTGCCACATCCACGATCACATGCTGTTTGGTAAACAGCGTGGAAAGAAAAACAAGCACTGCCAGTATAAAAGAAACGGCTTTATACCATATCGGGATCTTCTTCTGGCCTTTTACCGCAAGAAAGCAGAACCAGCTCACCAGACAGTGGATGGACGGAAAAAGATTATCTGCCGCATCAATGGAATAAAGCCATCCTGCCAGCAAATCCCAGAAACCGCTTCCTTCTATCACAGGTCTTGTATTGGTAGTCGGATATGCCAGAAAGATCACCAGGCACACACATCTGGATATAAAATCCGCAGTAAAAAAACGGTAAACTTCTTCTCTGTCCTGCCTTGCTGCCAAAATATAATTCGCAGCCCAGAAAATATAACATCCAAAATAAATAATTAAAAACTGCGGCAAAAAAGGCAACCGCAGGTCAAGATTACTTTCTATGTTGTGATGATACCAACTGCCTGCAACAGCCCTTGAACCGGAATATACAAGACAGTTAAATACAAATGAAAAAACAAGAGGAAAAAAGCCATATGCCGGAACGATCCCTGTTACATATTTCCAAAAACGTTTCATAAATTCACGCCTCACTGTTTATTGACATCAGGGACAACATACACTTTGGCTCCGACATCTTCTTGTTATCCACAGTATAACAGTCGTGGCTTATGGTTTCAACCAAATATGGGAATTTTAAGAATTATTAAGAGTTGAGTTCAGGTAATTTTTCTTTTTTGTTCATACTTTTTTCAGAATGACGTCACAGAATGACCACAAAATATGAGTATATTATTAGATGTGCAAAGGGTACTACCTTTGATAACACTTTTTTCTTTTCATACTGCCGGGGCTACCTCCAATTAAAGCCCCGGCCTCCTTCCTTTTATTTCCTATTTTAATTGTGCCATGCAAGACGCACACTTGACGGATGAACTTCTTTTGTCATCCAGTCTACATCGTTTGTGATCCAGTCCATGATTCCCAGCTGACGAGTCTCCCATGCAATGGTTGCCTCTCTTGCCTGCGGTGTCTCTTCCACTTCCATAGTAGTGTCGATCTCATCGTAGCCGAAAATATATCCTCCTGCGCTCCAGATGCTGAAGTTGCTGTCCGGGCCCGGATCAATGGTGTTGCCCCTCTGTGCAACCAGTCCGTCGTGGCGTGCTTTGTATTCTTCCTCGCATCCGTCTTTTAATTTCGTCATAAACATTCTGTGGTGGATCAGCTCTTTATTCTCTCTTACAACACCAAAGTTGTGGTACATCAGGCGCATATCTTTTCCTGGTGTGGAGATCCATGTGAAAGTATCCTGGATTTTCTCTGTAAGAACTGCTTTTACCTTCTCTTCTTCTGCCGGGATCACTGCGCCGTCCACATTCTCATAATATCCGAAGATCATATCTGCCGCATTCCAGATGCTGAAATTCTGAATATGGTTGCGGTCAAGATATGCAGTAAGCTCCGGCCAGATCTCGCCAAGTTTTTACGGTAGTCGTTCATTTTCCTTCTTTTACTTTCATTGCAAAAGCATGTCGTTCCATTTATGTAATCCTCCTGTTTTGATGATCTTCTGCTATACTTTCCACAATGAGCAGATATATCATCTTTTCTGCTCTCATATGATTTGATTCTATCACTTTTATCCTGTTTTACAATTATGGAATCAGACAAGATAAAACATGACCATCAGCGGCATGGTTATGATACTGACTATGGTCGTCATGACATTGATGGTGCTGGCATAGACCGGTTCTTCGTCATAGAGCTGTGCCAGCTGCACAACCGTTGTTGCTGATGGCGTGATCACTGCCATCAGGCTGATAAGGAGGATTGTCTGGCCATCTTTTACCAGGGAGGCAAGCGGTGTGTATTTCAGCATCAGAAGAACCATCAGCGGTGTCACTGCCATTTTCAAGAATGTAATAAGATAAATTCTGCCGTGGCTGAAAATATCCTTCCAGTCTACTTCTGTCATGGTCATTCCCAGCATGATCATGCAGACGGGACCTAGTGTTGCGGAAATCTGGCTCATGGCATTTCCAAGGATTACCGGAAGCCTGATCTGTGCAAAAAACAGGACAATTCCAAGGATGATCGCGATCAGATTGATGTTGCAGAGGATTTTTTTCCAGTTGACGCCTGCTTTCGCCTCCATCAGAGACTGCCCGTGCGTCCACATCAGGATCATCTGTACGCTTAAGAATGCACTGGCATAAATCACCCATTCTTCGCCAAGAACTACTGTCACAAGTGGGATCACCAGGTTTCCGGAATTGGAATAAATGATGGATTCTTTTTCCACCACGCTTAATTTCAGCGGTCTGCCAATGATCTGGACAAATACCAGAAGCAAAATATGGATCAGGATCGCTGCTGCCACTGCCAGAAGAAATCCATTCCTGATGCTTCTGGAATATTCAATCTGAAAAGCATTGATCATCACACATGGCATGATGATGTAAATACAGATGACAGAAAGTGTTTTGCTGCTTTTTGCATCGATCAGGCCTCTTTTTACCACTGCAAACCCACAGGCCATCATCAGAAAAAATACAATGATCTGCTGTAATAATTGTAAAGTTATCATTTTTTTCCTCTCCTCTCACCTGCATCAGTTCTGTCTGATTTCTTTCAGGGCAGCCTGAAGCTGCGTGTCCTCCTCATGTGTAAGTTCTGTCCAGTCTGTGGAGTCTTCAGAGAGCTCTGCTTCCACATCCGGAGCGATTCCTTTTTTATTAATGTCATTGCCTTTTGGCGTAAAATATTTCGCAATGGTGATCTTTACGGCACTGCCGTCACTAAGCGGCTGGATAGTCTGCACAACGCCTTTTCCGTAAGTCGTTGTTCCTACGATCGTTCCAATGCCGTAATCCTTCACTGCTCCCGCAAAAATCTCTGAAGCACTGGCACTGCCTCCGTTTACCAGAACAGCCAGCGGCATGGCGAGCTCACTCTTGCCGTCACATTTCTCTTCTTCTTTTTTTCCGTTTTGTCTTCTGTGTAGACGATCAGCCCTTCTGGAAGAATCTGTCGCAGAACATCGCAGACTGCAGTCAGAAGTCCGCCTGGATTATCCCTGAGATCGACTACCAGTTTCTTCATACCTTTATCCTGAAGATCTTCGAATGCTTTTTGTACTGATTACTGGTAACCTCTGAGAACTCGGATATACGGATGTAGCCTGTCTCGTCATCCAGCATTTCATGGGACACTGTCTGGATCTCCACATCGCGGATCTCAACTTTTATTTCTTTTGTTTCTTCATTCCTCTGAATGGTCAGAGTTACGGAATCTTTGTCGCTTTCCCTGATCATTGAGGCAATGTCTGAGGTTTCTTTTTCTGTGACATCTTCACCGTCTATGGCTTTCAGAACATCTCCTTTTTTCAGCCCTGCCTGTTCTCCGGAGCCACCTTCATACAGCTGCACGATCTTCGCTCCTCCGTCTTTGTCATTCTGCAGAACTGCACCGATCCCCACATAGGAACCTTCGTTGGAAGTGTTCAGTTCTTTGTATTGTTCTGCTGTGTAGTAAGTAGAATACGGATCATTGAGTCCGCTCATAATCCCTGCATAAAGACCTTCCCTGAGGCTGTCCTCCTCCTTCTCCTCCAGATATTCTTCATTGATCAGGCTCTCCAGATAATTCAGTTTCTGAACTGTTTTTGTATCGGAAAGGGCACTGCCTTTTGGAAACATGATTTTCTGATAGCCGGCAAAACCCGTTCCTGTGACAACCAGGGTTACAGCCACACCAACAGCAATCCCTTTTTAAATTCATTGTTGTTCATGTCATTCCTCTTTCTATATGTCAAAAACGGCTGCCGGTTCTCCGACAGCCGCCATTTATTTTTATTATACTCTGAGGTGTTTCCTTGTTGTAAAGAAAACTTCCCCAGAAAGGCCGATTCCTACACCAAGTCCAAGTCCCATCGGGATCAGTCCCTCATAGATCTGCCAGATCGGGATAAAGTCTACGATACCTGTGAGCACGTTGAATTTCGTTAAGATAAATTCAACTGCTGAATTGTACAGAAAGAACAGTCCCACCAGCGGGATAGCCGCACCGATCACGCCTAGAACAATACCTTCCAGAAGGAACGGAAGCCGTACAAAAGCATCTGTCGCACCGATGTATTTCATGATTCCAATCTCTTCTTTTCGAACGGAAATACCCATGGATACGGTATTGCTGATCAGGAATATGGAAATTACAAGCAGGATTCCGATCACTGCAATGGATGCGTAAGATACCAGTTTGTTGATGGATCCAAGTGTCTTGGATGCCTGCTCAGACTGATTGACTTTACGGACATGGTCAAGTCCCTGTATGTAATTTACCAGCTCTGTCTGCTTGGTGATATCGTTAAGATATACGTGATAATTGGATGAATTCACAAGTGGATTATCATCTTTAAATCCATCCGCTGCATCTTCATCTCCAAAGTACTGCTGTTTATACTGTTCCCAGGCCTGGTCTGCTGATTCATACTCGATCTTCGCCACTTCCGGCCTTGCCTGAATGGCATCACCTACTGCCTGGATCTCTTCATCCGTAGTTCCCTCATCAAAAAATACTGTGATCGGGACTTCTTCTTCTACCTTGTGTGCGATATTGTTTACGTTGTTTACAATGGAGTAAAAAATACCTACCAGAAAGATGCATGCTGCCATTGTGATAATGCACGCAAGGGAAAACATCCAGTTTCTCTTTATGTTCTTAAATCCCTGCTTCAGGGTATACCAGATCGTACTAGGCCTCATGATATCCTCCCTCTTTCTCGTCACTGATAATCTTTCCGTTGTGCATGGTGACTACTCGTTTACGCATGGCATTGACGATGTCTTTATTATGGGTGACAACCAGTACTGTGGTTCCTCTGTCATTGATCTGCTCCATCAGAGCCATGATCTCCTCGGATGTTTTCGGATCCAGGTTTCCGGTCGGCTCATCTGCCAGAAGGATATCCGGACGGTTTACCAGAGCTCTGGCAAGTGCTACCCGCTGCTGCTCGCCACCGGAAAGTTCATCCGGAAATGCTTTATATTTACCGGCAAGTCCTACTTCCTGGAGTACTTCCGGTACACGTTTACGGATAACACGTGTCGGTCTTCCGATAACGCGCTGTGCAAATGCTACATTCTCATATACATTGCGGTCTTTCAGCAGACGGAAATCCTGGAATACCACGCCGAGTTTTCTGCGGTATTTGGCAACACGTCTGTGCTTCATCTTCTCCAGGCGTTCACCGCTGACTGTTATTGTTCCGCCGGTAGAATCCAGCTCTTTCATCAGAAGCTTGATCAGCGTTGATTTACCGGAACCACTGCTTCCGACTACAAATACAAATTCCCCTTTATCAACATGTAAATTCGCATGATTTACAGCCGGAAGACCCGGACCGTAAGATTTGCTCACATCTACAAGATCGATCATATATATCCTCCTCTATGTAATCCAAAATGGTTTCTTAACTTTTCTGTAATATTATTGTAATATATTTCCTATTTAAATGCAAGAATAATTTTTCCCGGACTGCAACAGTCCTCTTCGAGTTATTTATTTTAACGTAAAACTACTGAAATTACAATAGAGCTGACTGGGTTATCTGTGAAGTTCGTGTGAACTCCTGCGCTTCTGCGCAAGAAAGAATCCGACCTGCAGGACTTTTTATATGATTTAATAACCGCAAAGTAATTTCCTGTGGTCAAAAAATGTCTACCGCTTTTTCTGCGGTAGACATACTATGGCCAAAACACCCGTCCTAAAACTGATAGAGTCTGCAAACCCACATGGAACAAGGGCTTAATACTCTAACGTCTCCATATACTTCATATACCTGACAACCATCAGCGCGATCTTGAATGTGATCGCATCCTCAAATACCCGAAGATCCAGACCTGTGCTCTTCTGAAGTTTATCCAGACGGTACACAAGTGTATTTCTGTGGATGTACAGCTGTCTGGATGTCTCGGATACATTCAGGCTGTTCTCAAAGAATTTATCAATTGTAACAAGAGTCTCCTCATCAAAATCATCCGGTGATTTATTATCGAAGATCTCACGGATGAACATCTTGCACAGTGGAATAGGCAGCTGGTAGATCAGTCGTCCGATTCCCAGTGAACTGTACGCGATCACTTCCTTGTCCCCAAAGAAAATCTTGCCTACATCAAGTGCCATTCGAGCTTCCTTATAAGAACGTGAAACCTCCTTTAGCTCATTAACGATGGTACCGTATGCCATATGGACATCCTCACCATCCTTGTTCAGATCAAGAGTATCCAGGATCGTGTGAGCCAGTTTATCCATCTCCGGATATCCCTCACCCTCCTCAAGTTCCTTGACAATGATGATACTCTTCTCATCAACAGCAGTGATAAAATCTCTGCTCTTTCCACCAAAAAGACTCTTCACGCTCTCCACTGAGCTGTGATCTTTCTCCTGATTCAGTTCCAGGATCATGACAACCCTGCGGACATCTGCCTCAATATGAAGCTTCTTCGCTCTGTTGTAAATATCCACCAGAAGAAGATTATCAAGAAGAAGATTCTTGATAAAACTGTCTTTGTCAAAACGCTCCTTATACGCTATGATCAGATTCTGAATCTGGAAGGCTGCCAGCTTGCCTATCATATAAGTATACCTCATCATCCCCATGGCTACCAGGACATATTCCAACTGATAATCATCACAGACCTTAAAGTACTGAAATCCCTTGACAAGCTGGCTGTCCGCCTGGGATTCTACAAAAGCCTGGATATCTGCCGGCTGGATCTCAAAATCAGAAAAGGTAGACGCAAGTACCTTGCCGTCTGTGTCAATGACACAAAATTCCGTCCTTGATATTTCTTTAAGTCCCTCGAGCGTATTCTGTAACACCTGATTCGATATCATTCCGTTCAATCCCTTCTCACTTATGTGTATGCTTATCTTCTGTCTTCCCTCTCTATCTATGGCTATTTTAATACAAAATCACCAAAAATGAAAGAGTAAAACTGAAAAAATTTACAAATTTTTGTTGAAATCCGCCTAATTTTTCTCTATAAAACCTTCTCCATGAACTTCTCTTGCATCGGAAACGATCACAAAAGCGTTGGGATCAATATCATCTACCAGCTCTTTCAGCTTCACAATTTCCTTTTTGTTTACCACACAGAAGATGATCGTCTTCTCCTGACCGGAATACATCCCCTTGCCACAGATCCCTGTCGCTCCGCGATCCAGGTCTTCCATAATGACTCTGGCAACCTCATCCGGCTTCTCCGTGACGATAAATGTCTGTTTGGAAAACTTCAGACCTTCGATCAGACTGTCGGATACTTTTGTTACCAGATAAACCGCAATGATGGCATACAGGGCCCGCTGGATACCGAACACATACATTCCTACGATCACAATAAGCCCATCAATAAACTGCATGATCTGTGCGATGGAATAATGACGCATATACTTCTGGATCAGTGCTGCCATCATATCCGTTCCGCCTGTGGTTCCCTGTCCAAGGAAAACCATTCCAATGCCGATTCCCAGGATCACACCACCGTATACAGCAGCCAGAAGGAGATCATCTCCCGCAATATTCCACACAGGCTGAATGGCAAGCCAGGTTGAGAGGGAGATCTCACCGACCAGAGCTTTTTTACAAAGGAAAGCCTTTGATCCGCCATCCCAGAAAAACAGCGGAATGTTCAGCGTGATATTGGTAAGCCACAGCGGAACCCCGCCATCTATAATCTCACCGGTCCAATGCTTCACCAGGATCGCTATACCGGAAAAGCCGCCTGTTACCAGCCCGGTTGCATCAAAACGGAATTGATGGCAAGTGCCATCAGCCCGGTTCCTACTATGATCAGAAGATAATCCAGATACCAGCCTTTTTTTTCACAAGACTCATAAAGTGCTCCTTTCATTTTTTACAGCAATTCCCGGAATTTCTGTCTTGAAATGTCCTCAATATTTCTATTCCGTTGTGAAAATCCCGGAAATGCTATAGTATCATATGACAACTGCATCAGTTTCCCGCACTGACGTGTCATAAAAAGAACGGGACCGTACACTATTCTGCGTCCGTTCCCGTTCTCCATGCTATTTTTCTGTCTTTTTATTTATAAAATGAACAAATTCATAGCTTTCCATTATCTGAAAGTATTTTACGATTCTCGGATAAAGCGGTTCTGCCTTATCTCCGAAATGCTCTTTCACCAGCAGGGCAAGCTCCTGCACGGTTTTGGCTCCATCGATCTCAGGCCAGATAAAAGTTCCCATTTCATCAAGATGAACCTTGGAAAACCTTGGCTTGCCAAAAACCTTCTGCGCGATGGTATTGAACATACCCTTATTCTCTATCTCAAGAATGATCCGCTGCTTCAGGTCCCGGTGCCACCGGATCGACTGGTTTGTTTCCGGGATCAGATCAAGATAGTTGATATCCTGTTTCTTATCCTTTTTGTTTTTTCTCATCAGGCTTTCTTCTTTCTCCAGATAGAGAATTTAAGCAGTGACAGGATCATGATGATCATCAGCACAACGCCGCCGATATTTCCAAGGTTTACAACGCCGGACATATCAAGGCTGATACCGACAACTGCAAAGATCGCAAGAAGAATTCCAACAAGACCCTCGCCGGCGATCATACCAGCACAGTACAGGGTACCATCTGTGGCCTGAGCTGTCTTGGTTTTTTCGTCAACGCCTTTTCTGCAGTCAAGTAATCCACGAACGATACCACCGATCATGATAGTTGCGTTCAGGTAAATCGGAAGGTAAAGACCGATTGCGAAAGGCATTACCGGAATACGGAGGATTTCAAGGCAGATTGCAAGGAATACACCTACAAATACAAGTCCCCATGGAAGGTTTCCGCCCATGATTCCCTCAACGATCATCTTCATAAGCTGAGCCTGTGGCGCAGGGATCTCTGCTGTACCATAGCCCCATGCTGCATCCAGAAGATACAGAACACCGCCGATAGCAAGACCGGAAACAACAACACCGAGCATCTCGCCCATCTGCTGCTTCTTAGGTGTAGCACCGAGAAGGTATCCTGTCTTAAGGTCCTGAGAGGTATCACCGGCGATCGCTGCGATGATACAGATAACAGAACCAACAGCGATCGCTGCTGTCATTCCGTCGATACCTGTTTTACCGGAGCTCTTGATCGCAAATGTAGCAATCAGAAGAGTAGCGATAGCCATACCGGAAACCGGGTTGTTGGAGCTTCCTACAAGACCTACCATACGGGAAGATACTGTTGCAAAGAAGAATCCAAAAACTACGATGATACATGCACCAAGAAGAGTTACCGGGATTGCCGGAACGATCCAGATGATAAATACCATTGCTATAACACCGAGAAGGATGAACTGCATCGGAAGATCCTGTGCGGTTCTCTCTGTGCTTGTGTTCTTGCTTCCCTTCATGCTCTTCATGGAGTCACGGAAGGTTGTAACGATCAGCGGCAGGGATTTGATCAGGGAAATGATACCACCTGTTGCGATAGCACCTGCGCCGATATATTTAACATAAGTAGACCAGATTGCTGATGCTCCGCCGTTTGCGTAAAGCTGGGCAATGGTCGTTCCCTCTGCTGCCGGATACATCCATGTATCAGGTCCGAACAGGCAGATCAGCGGAATGATGACCATCCAGCCGATAAGAGAACCTGTAAACATGTAGGATGCGATCTTCGGTCCTACGATATAACCAACACCGAGAAGTGCCGGATAAACCTCCATACCGATCTCGCCCTTGAAGGATTTAAATGCTGCAGAAACATCTGCCGGAAGAAGCTTCAGTCCATCAACAACAAATTTGAAGACAGCAGCAAGTCCCATACCGGAGAATACTGTGGAAGCATTTGCTCCACCTTCCTCACCGGCAAGAAGAACGTCTGCGCAGGCAGTTCCTTCCGGATAGAGAAGAGTTGCATGCTCTTTAACAATGAGGGCATTACGAAGGGGTACCATGAAAAGTACACCAAGGATACCACCGCAAAGTGCGATCAGAGTGATCTCAACGATGCCTGGTTTGCTTGTAAGTCCTTCCTCTGCCCAGAGGAACAGTGCAGGCATGGTGAAGATAGCACCTGCTGCAAGAGACTCACCGGCTGAACCGATAGTCTGGACCATATTGCTCTCCAGAATGGAGTTTCTGCGAAGAATCACGCGGATAACACCCATGGAGATAACTGCCGCCGGAATGGAGGCAGATACTGTCATACCAACACGAAGACCAAGGTAAGCATTGGCTGCGCCGAAGATGACAGCAAGAATACATCCCATGATCACAGATGTAACTGTGAGCTCCGGAGTGACTTTCTCCGCAGGAATGTAAGGTTTGAACTCTGTGTTTTTGTTCATATTTCCTCTCCCTTTATCTAGTAAATTAGTAACGTTATATAGTATAGCAAATTTTGCAGTATTTTGCAAGGAATTATCACTTTAATATTATGTATTATTTACAATTTTATGAATAATTATAAGTAAAAATTTAGTCACTATGCGGCTTTTATGCTAACATAGTGACTATATACATTCCAATTGAATATTATACATCCAGAAAAAAATATCGTTTTTTTTCAGTTATCTGCTTCCAGCTGTTTTGTCAGATATCGTCCCACAATCCTGGAAAAATTGCCAACATCCCGGATGTAGGCAAAATCCTTGCCGAAAATCTTCTTCTCGGCAGCAAGATCTTTTTCTTCTCCTGCAAAAACCCCCAGGACACTGACTCCCTGGCTTCTGAGCCGGCGGATCTCCGTAGCTGTATCTGCAATGGCATATTTACCATGATACGGCGCAGGATTCTTTGCATTGGGACGGTTGATGATCACATCGTAAGGTCTTCCATCACTTAATATGATCAGAATCTTCTTTTCTTCTTCCCTCTGCAGAAGTCCGTAGCCAGCTGCTTTTATGGCCAGTCCGTCACGGTTATTGGAAGAAGTTACATAATTAAAGATGTTTTCATCTGCCGCCACAGGATCATCGTACTCCCGGAATCTGTGCATGATAGTGTGATCCCAGAATGTGCAGTAACTCATCACCCGGTGAGGAATCTCCACATTACTCAGGGCAGAACTTATCATATAAGCCTGCAGTGCCACATCTCCCTGGCGGCTCATCTGGGAACCGCTGGCATCGATCAGCACATCTACTACAAAATCTGTATTGTCACCTCTGAGGACTCTTTTGAACAGATCAGCTTCTCTGCTCCGCCCTACTCTCCATAGCCTGGACGGGATGATCATTCCTCTGTCAGAAAGGACCTCCTGGTTTTCGCTTCGGATCACAAGAGCTTTTTTCAGCAGTTCGGTGAGCATGGATATATTCCTCTTGGCGATCCTGTGCTTGTCATGATAGACCCATATGTTCTTATTCCGGAGACGCTTGGCATACTGATACTGATAGTTATCACGCACCGGATTCTTAAGGATTCCTTCTGTAAAATACAGAGTACAGTCTCCATGTATGCCGCGGCACATCAGATAATTCATCCGCTTGTCTTCTGCAGGCGAAAGATAGCTCCTTCCAAAATTCAGTTCAACATAGGTGTGGGCTTTTTTTAATGCTTCTTCTGAAACTACGGTGATCTTGTTCTTTACTTTTCTCTTCTCTTCCATATCTTCCGTAAGAGAAGAATTTTCAAGATCTGTCACCCGGTCTGTGATCTGTTCCACATAATTTCCAGGGCATCCTCATACATTTCCTCATTGAGATAATCTTCCCATCCGAATTCTGTCAGTTCTTCCAGAGTTACTGCCATCACCCGGTCCAGAGAACCTTTTTTCTTTTCAAAATCAGGATCAATCACAGTATTATAAAGACTGTCGATCACCTGGATCAGCTCCATGGTATCCTCTGTATTTCCACATTCGTAGATCTGATCCCGAAAACCGGACAATTTTTTCTCCACCGGCTGTACGCTTCCTGCCAGTACATCCCGGAATACTGCGATCTTTAAACGATCCAGAAGCATATCATAAGATGGCAGGGTTTCATATTCCTGATCCAGGATGTCTTCCAGGGCTTTTTTCCTCATGCGGCGCACTCCTGGACGTTCTTCGCAGATCCGTTCACCTACAGCTGCTTCAATACAGAGCTGTGTCAGCCCGATAAGTTCTGATTCAGAAGCATCCAGATAGATTTTTTTTACCAGATAAAGCCCCAGCAGATTTTTATCAAAATATCTGGCAAAAGCTCCCTGCTTGATCCCGTCGTAAAGGGCGATTTCTTTTGAGCGGAGAAACAGCGATACATCCGGCTTCACATCCAGGGTATAATCACCGCTTACCGTCCAGAGGAGATTCCTGATCCGGTTTTCCAGCTCCATTTTGTAATCTTCTATGGAAAGTTCTTTCGTCAGATCTTTATGCATAGACATCGTCCTTTGTCCACTCTTCCGGAATCCTTGTACGGACTACATCTTCTACGATCTCCTTTCAAAATATCGAAGGTTTTGTTCACTACGCCCATCTGCACTGCTGCTAGGGGAGAAAGTCCTGCACGGACGATCTTCATAGCAGCCAGAAGTCCTCGAAGATCCAGGGATTTTGTGGAAATTTCGCTGTTTACAGACTTTTTCTGAAGATCCATAAATACACCGATGAACTGCTCCACTGCTTTTTCTTTTGCATCCGGGAACATTTTATTAAAGATAAAACCTAATGTTTCCTCTGTCTGAGCCGGCATGTCGATCACCAGGAATCTGGATACAAGTGCCTCGTTGAGCTCTTTTGTTCCTGCATATCCGTAGTTCATTGTTCCGATAAAACGTGCTGCAGGATGCAGGTCGATCCTGTCATATCCCGGAACATCAATAGAACGGCGGTAGTCAAGCGTTGCATGAAGGACAGAGACTGCATCGTTCTTGGCCATATTAATTTCGTCAAGGATGCCGAATCCACCATACTCTGCACACTGATAAATGCTGCCCTTTCGGAGGCACACTTCATTGTTTACAAAGGTATCCGTTCCGATCAGATCGCCGCTGTTTGTATTTACATGAAACGATACATTGTATACCGGACGGCCGAATACATAGGCCAGATTCTCAGCCAGAATGTTTTTTCCTGTGGCTTTCGGTCCTGCCAGAAGAAGGTTTTCCCCCTCCAGAAGACCTGCGATGGCCATTTCCAGGATTTCTTTTCCATAGAACGGAATGGACGGCCTGGTAACTCTTGCCGCAACAGCTTCATCTACTCTGTAATTTTTCCGGAATTCCTCAATGCTGCGGATCAGTTCGCCGGATACGTTCTGTTCTTTTAAAAAATCTAATTCTTCCATATATATTATTACTCCTAATTGTCAAACTGATAAAAGCATCCACGCTCAATACTTGTTCAGGACCGAATCAGGCAGGCTCACTCCTGTCGGAAATTTTACCTGATCCAGCCAAAAACGGGACAGACTTCTTTGCCTGTCCCGTCATTTTTTTTACAGATGTCTCAACAAACAGGGGACATCTTCTATTTCTTATATTTGACTGATCATACCTCAAAGATCAGATCGCCGTAGGATGGCATCGGCCACATATCTTTATCTACGATCATCTCAAGCTCATCAACCGGTTTTCTTAAAGCTTTCATTGCCGGTACAACACACTCTCTGAAGAATACCGCACGGTCGCGTCCTTCTTCATGTGCATCCGCCTCAGCAACCAGCTTGGAAAGTGCATCCATAGCTTCTTTGGTCTGGGCAAGAAGTGCGGAAGTATTCTCAAGGAGACTTGTCTGTACGCTGACATCAAGTGATGCGCTTACTGCTTTTACAGAGTTGATGGATTCTGCAAGAACAGTTGTGTAGCGGATCACTGCCGGAATAATCTGTTTGGTTGCAATATCGATCATAGTCTTGGCCTCAATGTTGATAGCCTTTGCATAGCCCTCATACTGGATCTCTGCTCTGGACTCAAGCTCTGCTCTTGTAAATACATTAAAGGATTCAAAAAGTTTTACAGCCTTGTCTGTTGTCAGTGCAGGAATGGCATCTACCATAGACGGAAGGATCGGAAGTCCACGTCTCTTTGCCTCTGCCTCCCACTCCGGTGCATAGCCGTTTCCGTTGAATACAATACGCTGATGCTGGATTGCATACTCCTTGATCAGGTCATGTACTGCAATATCAAAATCATCTGCTGCTTCCAGACGGTCGCACGCATCACGGAATACTTCTGCAGCAATAGTGTTCAGAACTACATTGCACTCGGAAATGGAGTCCCGGGAACCAACCATACGGAACTCAAATTTGTTTCCTGTAAACGCAAACGGTGATGTTCTGTTTCGGTCTGTAGCATCCTTCATGAAATCCGGAAGTGTCTTAACACCGGTATCCAGGATCTCGCCTGTCTTACTGTGTGTTGCCGTTCCCGTGCTGATCAGCTGCTCAAGCACATCCTGAAGCTGCTCTCCAAGGAATACGGAGATAACTGCCGGCGGTGCCTCGTTTCCTCCAAGACGCTCATCATTTCCAACATCTGCTGCAGACTCTCTTAAAAGATCTGCATGCTCATCAACTGCTTTCAGGATACAGGTCAGTACAAGAAGGAACTGGATATTCTCATGAGGAGTTTTGCCTGGCTCAAGAAGATTGATTCCATCATCTGTTGTCAGGGACCAGTTGTTATGTTTACCGGAACCGTTCACTCCGGCAAATGGTTTCTCATGAAGCAGGCAGCGCATACCGTGACGGCTGGCAACTTTCTTGAGGATACGCATCATGATCTGGTTATGGTCTGCGGCAATGTTTACCGGCGCGTAGATCGGAGCCAGCTCATGCTGCGCAGGTGCAACCTCATTGTGCTGTGTCTTGGCTGTTACGCCCAGTTTCCAGCACTCTTCATTGACTTCTTTCATGTATGCGGAAATTCTCTGACGGATGGTTCCGAAATAATGATCATCCATCTCCTGTCCCTTAGGAGGCATTGCACCGAAAAGTGTTCTTCCCGTATAGATCAGGTCTTTTCTCTGAAGCCATTTCTGCTTGTCAACCAGAAAATATTCCTGCTCGGCTCCAACAGAAGGTGTTACTTTCTTGGAGGTTGTATTTCCGAAAAGACGGATAAGACGAAGTGCCTGTGTATTGACTGCCTCCATGGAACGAAGAAGCGGTGTTTTCTGGTCAAGTGCCTCTCCTGTGTAGGAGCAGAATGCAGTCGGGATACATAAGATTCCGCCTGCTGCATCATGGCGTACAAAAGCCGGTGATGTACAATCCCATGTTGTATATCCTCTGGCCTCAAAAGTAGCTCGAAGTCCACCTGACGGGAAGGAAGACGCATCCGGCTCACCTTTGATCAGTTCCTTGCCGGAAAAGCTCAGAAGAACCTTGCCATCTTCTTTTGGAGCTGTGACAAATGCGTCATGCTTCTCAGCAGTAACGCCTGTCAGCGGCTGAAACCAGTGGCAGTAATGTGTAGCACCTTTCTCAATAGCCCATTCCTTCATTTCATGTGCGACCACATCCGCAATCTCCATGGAAAGTTCCTTTCCATCTTCAATTGTCTTCTTCAGTTCGCGGTATACTTTCTTCGGCAGACGATCCTGCATAACAGAATCATTGAATACATCACAGCCAAAGATTTCTTTTACGTTAGTATAATCTTCCATTTCTTCCTCCTTTTCGTTCCTGTATATCCAGCCTTTCTTTTTTGAGGAAAGACGTTTTCACTTCTGTGCGACCACCTCATCCGGCAATCCGGATCATTCTTCGCTGTTCTGGGTGATCTCCCTGATTTCCTGCAGGCGCTGATTGATGCGCCCTTTCTTCTGCTTTTTGGTACTGGTAAGATAAAGATTCATGGCCTCATGGAGATTATTGATCTCCACACGGGTCTGGTCTCCTCCAAATTCTCCGTCCAGTGTCCACGGAACAGCTTCTTCTGACTCAATCACAACATGAGCAGATTTGAAAGAATAGATCAGATCTGTATTATCCTCTGCAGTGAGAAGGGCAGTCATAATCTCCTGAAGTTCCAGCGGATTCTTCGGATTAGTGATCAGGGTAACTTCAAACAGTCCGTCATTCATGTCCACATTTTTTCCAGTGAGGTTCTTAAAACCACCTACAGATCTTGAATTGCTGATCATACCGTAGATAAAATCATTCTCCACAGTCAGCTCATCGGAAGTTACTTTCAGATGATAGGATTTCACCTCAAAAAGCTGCTTCATTCCTTCCAGTACATAGGCAACATGTCCCAGGATATTCTTCAGATCCTGATCTGTCTCATAGGTAAACATTGGTAAACAGACCAAATGCAGCCACATAGGCAAACGTCTGGCTGTTGAATTTACCGATATCGCAGTGATAGATCTGCTCCTCCATGATCATGGATGCTGCTGCTGTCATGCTCTTCGGCATAAAAAGACTATTGGCAAAATCATTGGTACTTCCTGCCGGAATATAACCAAGCGGTGTCTTGCTGTCCA
>ENA-OUNH01000128-OUNH01000128.1-human-gut-metagenome-genome-assembly--contig:-NODE-128-length-27854-cov-3.784254_pt1 | contig 27854 bp, 34 predicted proteins | sample MGYA00242806_ERZ504814 | MGnify/ENA primary metagenome ERZ504814 (study PRJEB26092, sample SAMD00036389) | human gut metagenome | host: Homo sapiens | study: EMG produced TPA metagenomics assembly of...
TGGTTATATCTACAATTCATTCCGCAAAAGGCTTAGAGTTTCACTCTGTTTTTGTTATGAACTGCGTAGATACAATGTTTCCATCTACAGATAAAGATCAGATTGGAACAGTAGAAGATAACGAAGAGTTGAGATGCTTCTATGTGGCAATAACACGGGCAAAAGAACGATTATTTTTAATGGCACCGAAATATATAGCCAAATTTGGATGTGTTGAAGAGGGAATTATCTCCCATTTTATTAGTGATGTTTTTCAAGTAAAGGAGTAATTTATAGTGAAATGCTTAAATTATGTTGTCAATGTGGATTTGAATCCATGTAAAAATGTAAAGCAAATGATTCCAAATGGTTGACATTGAATTATTTTTGTTTTAGCCAGTTTTGGAACCATGTAAAAGCAAATGATTCCAAATGTGCGAAATCTTATTGGAGAGCTACTGTACAGTTTTGGAACCATGTAAAAGCAAATGATTCCAAATGGTCAAAAGCAGATTACATGGTGTGTCAAAATAAGAACTTATCGAATAGATCTATATAAATGGAATCTGCCAGGTGGCAGAAAAAAACTGAAAAAGCTGATCAATAATAACTGTTGTTACCATAATATTAATTTATGTTTTTGTATTTTGTCTATTGATCAGCTTTTTGCATGAAAATGAAAGTTATAAATATGGCAATGAAGAAAGTCGGTGATGATAAATTGAGAAGAAAAGTAGTCAGTTTTTTACTTGTTACACTTATGATGGCAACGATCACTCCTGTACATGCAGATGAGGTGTCAGAACCAACAACTGCTGCGACAGAAGTTACAACAACAGAAACGAAGCCGACTACGACAGAAAAAAAAGAAACAACTCATCATAAGAAAAAACAGTTAAAAAAGATAAGAAAACAAAAAGAAAAATACTAAAAAAGATGGAAAAAAGAAAAGTAAACAAAAAGAAAAATCTAAAAAAAAGGAAAACAAAAAATCAACAATTCCGATGCCTAAACGGGCTGTAAAGAAAAAAGGTTGTGATACTGTACAAAAGAAGATTGTAAAAATGCAATCAAAAATTAAAAAGTTGCAGAAAGAACAAAAAAATATCCGAAAAGAGATCAAAAAGAAAATAATAAAAAAGAAGCACTGCAGCGATTTTATCAGCAATATCCTACAGAGCGTGAAGCAACTATGAAACTGCGAGGACAAAAGATTACACCTCTTACTAAGATTTCAGAGGAAGACGATGCATTAAGAAATAGATTATTCAGTTTAGCTAATACATTTCATGACGATCAACTACGTAAAATTGCCTCTGAGTACGTCTTTGGCGTAAGAGATCTTAATTTTGAAGACCTGTTAAACGAGGATGATACCATTGACCTTAATACATATTTAAAAGGCAAATATATTGCTCCAACGCAGAATATGCAGATAGGAATTAAAATAAGGATCAAGAAATTCAAAAATTAAAGAAACAGATCAAAGAGGAAAAGAAAACCAGATTTTTGATCCGAAAAACGTAAATTCTATTAGCAATATTACAGTTGATGATGCTAAAAAGATGTTGTCTGGAACGCAATTATATCCAGAAGCAGAAGCTTTTGTTAAAGCAGAAAGAATTCATCATGTAAATGCAGTCTTTTTAATGGGAATTGCTGCACATGAAAGTGCCTGGGGAACAAGCCGGCGTGCCAGAGAAGATAATAATTTAACTGGATATGGAGTTTACTCAGATAGTGCAAAGGGCATCAATAAGCCAAGCAAAGAAGAAGGATTATTAGCCACCGCTGAGACATTGCACGAACGATACTTAACCCCTGGAGGCAGCTATTACGAAGGAACTTCCGTTGCTGATGTAAATAAACATTATTGTGTCGGAAATGAATGGGCCGGAGCGGTAGTTGGTTATGCTTATCAATTAATGAATAAACTAAATTAGATATCATCAAAGAGGTTTTTGTTAACTAAAGGTTGATTATCGGTATATCATTGTTCGGTGTCTGTAGACAGCATTTTTTCAAATCTATAGTTGTTATAAAATAAGAGACACTTTCATGTATAGTGGAGTTTAGTTTCAGAAGTTTATAAAAACAGATAACTATTAATGATTATCTGTTTCATGGATTGTGTAAAAATAAGCAAATTAGCGAATATGCTCGTTGAAACGAGAGCTGTTAGATAACAGCTAAAAATGTAACTATATAAATTAATTTGTAAATTATAGGGAGGACTATTTTAGTGAAACACGGTAAAGTTCCAACAAGAAATCAAAAAGAACTTATGTTAAAAAATAATCTTAATCCGAAAGAATGGCTGGTTGTAAAGAAAATGGCGGATGGATTTGAGATTGTTAATAGAGAAAATGAAGCAGATCGTAAATTTCTGTATTGTTAAGGTGAAATAATGATGGATATTTACACAAGATTATTGATCATGGATATTATGATATCGGCAGTAGCTATTATGGTAAATATCTTAGAAAATTGTCCGATTAACGGTAAAATACACAATATTTCAAGAATTTTAATCATATCTAGTATTGCTGCAGACATTATCTTACTTTTAGGAATTGTCAATACGTTCATCTCATACAGTATCCTGTATTCTTATTTTAAATAAGATACAGAATGAATCATTGTCGATGTTAAACATATTACGTGAAACATTATTGTCGGGCTTTAGAAGTCTATAAAACAGAATCATTGTCAATGGTCAAATAAGCAGACTGCGTAAAAATAAGAATTTTATCGATATTGCTCGTGTAGTCGAGAACTGCCAAGTGGCAGCAACATTTATAATAAAAGGAGGAATTATATGCGAAAACAAGTTTTTGCAACGATTGGTTGTGCTATCTTTTTACTGATCGTAGTAGGTTTCCTGATGATGGCATATTCTTCTTATACAAAACATCAAGAGGAAATTGCTGAACAAAAATTAATAAAGCAGGAAAGAAAAGAATCACGAAAAACACTTCAATCATCAGAAGAAAGGGAATGGAATCTGGACTGCCTGTGGGAGCATGTTATCGAAATTGATGGTACAGAAATTGAAGTACCAATTAAATACAATGATCTGATCAAGACACTTGGAAACAAAGTGAAAGAAGCTAAAGATAAAAAAATCATGCTACAAAATGGACAGGTTTTATGGCTGAATTGTACAAAAGATGAAAAAGATTCTATGAATAATGGAAAAGATAAAGCAATGGTTTATGGTATATCTACACAACAAGACGCTAAAGATTCTTGTGTCACAATTCAGAAAATCAAAACTGGAATGTCTTATGATAAATTAAAGGAATATTATGAGACTCCAGTTACGAAAGATGATTCCCAAAGTATTTCTGTACTGCAATATGCTGATCCAAAATCAGATTTAGATATCACACAGCAAAATGTAACTATTTATTTGGATAATAATACCGTAGTTGGATTAGGTATATATTATGATGGAAGTAGGGAGGATTGATTAAATTGGAAAAGAAAAATAACAGAAAAAGGAAGAAAAACAAAAGAAAAAATACAAATTCCAATTTGGGAAAAAGCAAATCTTACAATCCAAGAGGCTGCTGTATACTTCAACATTGGGGAAAAAAATTACGAGAAATGTCTAATAATCCTAAATGTAAATTTGCATTATTTGTTGGGAATAAATGTCTAATTAAGCGAAAATCTTTAGAAGAGTATTTAAAACATACATCATATATATAATAACACACATTATTCTCTACTTATAAATAGAGAGCACACAATTTACAAAAAGAATATTGGAAGGAGCTTATTTCATGCTATAATCCATTTATAGTATTAAGCTCCTTTCTTTTTTTTGAAAGGAAGGCAGAAAATGACTAAAACAAAAAAGAAAAACCGTAAAGATAGTAAGGGAAAAGTATTAAGAACTGGTGAATCAGAAAGATCTAATGGGACATATATGTATCGGTATGTTCCCAAAATAAGAGGCCGTTCTGTAAACTCTCCTGAAAAAAAGGATAACAGAATAACTATTTATGCAAAAACCCTCCCTGAGTTACGTCAGAAAGAACTGCAAATAACACAAGATATTATTGAAGAAATCGACACCGTGAATGGCAATAAGACCGTTGCGTCTATGACAAAACTCTATATTGATTTAAAAAAGAATTTGCATTTCACAACCAGAGAGTCTTATCTATCTGTTTACCGATGTCATATTAAAGATTCATGGTTTGGCGAAATGTATATTAAAGATGTAACAAAAACAGATGTTATTTTATTTTATAATGAAATAACGGAAGATTTGACAAATTCTTTTTTAGAAAATGTTCATAGAATTATACATGGTTGCTTTGATTTAGCTCTTGAAAATCATTGGATAAGATTTAATCCAACACAAAATGTTATGAGGCTTTACCCTGCAAATGTGCCTGAAAGACAACCATATACCAAAGAACAAGAAAATTTGTTACTTAATTTTGTAAAAAATGATGGAACTTATTACATATATTATCCACTGATTATATGTTTTTTTGGAAACAATGCTAAGAGCAAGTGAAATGTTTGGATTAACGTGGAGTAATATTGATTTTATAAATAATACTATTACAGTTGATCATCAGGTATTATATACACGCTATGAAGGGAAATACCAATTTATTGCATCAAAAGTAAAAACTAAAGCTGGAAATCGAGTCATACCATTAACGCAACGTGCAAAAAAAGCTTTTCTTTACCAGCGTAAACAACAAATATCATTAAATAGACAACCTACTATTCAGGTTGGTTCCTATTCTGATTTTGTTTTTACTACAAGATCAGGCCGACCATACACCGTTCCAAACGTTGACAAATACTTTTCTCGTCTTATTAAGGCATATAATAGAAAAGAAGCAGCATTAGCCAAAAAGAAGGACGAGATCCTATATCATTGCCACATCTAACTTGTCACGTGCTAAGACATACTGGATGTTCAAATTTTTGCAAATTATTTTATAAAGAACGACTTGATATTAAAATTCTTCAAAAATGGATGGGACACGCTTCTATAGAAATCACAATGGAAATATACAACCATGCAACGGAAGCTGATCAAGAAGATGCACTAAAAGCAATTGAACAAGCTAGGCAAAAATTATGTTTATAAATAAGTATAGTTGAATTTACTCCATTTTTACACCAAAAGATGAAAATATGTGCCAAGTTATGCCAAATTACGCTTATATGCTCCATAACTTATTGACCTTTTATAAAATCTTTTTTATTAATTTCTACATACTCTAATAACTAAAAAATTGATAAAAATATCTCTAAATAAAAAATTTTTTCATTTACTATCTTTCTGTTGACTAATACCCCACCAAGGTATATAATATCGCATAGAAAGGAGGTTTTTATGGAAAATCATATAGAACATTGTTGTTCTTATAAGTCAAAAGAACGCCCTGATAAAGAGTATAAGGATTTAATAAATAGATTGAGCCGTATTGAAGGACAAGTTCGCGGAATAAAAAAGATGGTAGAGAATGATACTTATTGTACCGATATTTTAGTTCAGGTATCTGCTGTCAATGCAGCTTTAAATAGTTTCAATAAAGTCCTTCTTGCCAATCATATCAGAACTTGTGTAGCAGAAGATATCCGAGAAGGAAAGGATGAGACGATTGATGAATTAGTAAAAGTTCTACAAAAACTAATGAAATAACAATTTGACAAACAAAATGAAAGGAAGGGAAACCATGGAACAATATCAAGTGACTGGTATGAGCTGTGCTGCTTGCAGTGCACGCGTGGAGAAAGCGGTTTCCAGTGTAGAAGGAGTCACATCCTGCTCTGTAAGTCTGCTGACAAACTCAATGGGTGTCGAAGGAACCGCAGATTCATCTGTGATCATCAAAGCTGTGGAAGATGCCGGATATGGAGCAAAGAAGAAGGGCGCGCAAACGCAGAGTAATTCTGCAGATGCAGATTTATTAAAAGATAGAGAAACTCCTGTCTTGAAGAAACGACTGATCACATCGTTATGTTTTTTGATTCCTTTGATGTATCTGTCAATGGGACATATGATGTGGAACTGGCCGATTCCTAAGATTTTAGATGGAAACCATGTAGCAATGGGTCTGATCCAGTTGTTATTTACAACAATCATCATGGTGATCAACCAGAAATTCTTTATTAGTGGATTTAAGAGCTTATTCCATAAAGCACCGAATATGGATACTCTGGTTGCTTTAGGATCGGCAGCTTCTTATGGATACAGTGTTTATATCCTATTTGCAATGACAGATGCTCAGATGCATCAAAACATGGATGCGGTTATGAAATACATGCATGAATTCTACTTTGAATCTGCCGCTATGATCCTGACATTGATCACAGTTGGTAAGATGCTAGAAGCAAGATCCAAAGGAAAAACGACAGATGCTTTAAAGAGTCTTATGAAATTAGCACCAAAGACGGCAATTGTGATCCGTAATGAACAGGAAATAGAAGTTGGGATCGAACAGGTACATCAAGGAGATATCTTCGTTGTAAAACCTGGAGAAAATATACCGGTAGATGGTATCATTATTGAAGGGAACAGTGCTTTAAATGAATCTGCTTTAACAGGAGAAAGTATCCCTGTGGATAAGAAAGAAGGCGATGCTGTATCTGCTGCAACATTAAATACATCTGGTTATCTAAAATGTGAAGCTACAAGAGTTGGCGAAGACACAACTCTTTCTCAGATCATTCAGATGGTCAGTGATGCGGCAGCAACCAAAGCACCGATTGCAAAAGTTGCAGATAAAGTATCAGGGATTTTTGTCCCAACTGTTATTTGTATTGCAATTGCAACAATGATCATCTGGCTGCTTGTCGGACAAAGTTTTGGATTTGCACTTGCCAGAGGCATTTCTGTATTAGTTATCAGCTGCCCTTGTGCTTTAGGACTTGCAACACCTGTAGCGATCATGGTTGGAAATGGAATGGGCGCAAAGCATGGAATCATGTTTAAGACAGCCGTATCCTTAGAAGAGACAGGAAAAACACAGATCATAGCTTTAGATAAAACAGGAACGATCACAAGTGGAAAACCACAGGTTACAGATATGGTACCGGTAGAAGGTATCAGCGAAGAAGAATTACTTTCCATTGCATATGCATTAGAAAAGAAGAGTGAACATCCGCTTGCTCATGCAATTTTACAAAAAGCAGAAGAGGCGCAGATTCATGACAATCTTGAAATTAAAAACTTTTTGGCGGTTGCGGGAAATGGGCTTTCTGGAAAGATTGATAAAGAGACGGTCTATGGTGGAAACCAGAGATTTATTGAGAAATATGCAAAAATTCCATTATCTATGATCAAAAAATCAGAAGAACTTGCTAATCAGGGAAAAACACCATTATTCTTTGCGTGTGATGAACAGCTGATTGGTATCATTGCTGTTGCGGACGTTATCAAAGAAGACAGCCCTCAGGCAGTCAAAGAACTTCAGAACATGGGAATCCGTGTGGTTATGCTAACAGGAGATAATGAACGTACTGCAAAAGCGATCGGTAAACAGGCTGGAGTTGATCATGTGATCGCAGGGGTTCTTCCAGAAGGAAAGAAAGTGTCATTCGTGACTTGAAAGAAAAGGAAAAGTTGCAATGGTTGGTGACGGAATCAATGATGCACCAGCACTTACAAGAGCTGATATGGGAATTGCGATCGGTGCAGGTACAGATATCGCAATTGATGCTGCGGACGTTGTTTTAATGAAAAGCCGTTTGAGTGATGTACCTGCAGCAATCCGTTTGAGTCGTGCGACACTGAAGAACATTCATGAAAATTTATTTTGGGCATTTATTTATAACATCATTGGAATTCCATTGGCTGCGGGAGCCTGGTATATGTTACTTGGGTGGAAACTAAATCCAATGTTTGGAGCTGCAGCAATGAGTTTATCAAGTTTCTGTGTTGTTACCAATGCATTACGATTAAATCTCTTTCAAATGCATGATGCTAGCAAAGACCAGAAGATCAAAAATAGTGTAGTACTTGAAGAAATTCAGGTTCAAAATATAACAAAACAGGAGGAAAAAACAATGAAGAAAACAATGAAGATTGAAGGAATGATGTGTGGACACTGCGAGGCTGCTGTGAAGAAAGCCTTAGAATCTTTAGAGGGTGTAGAAGAGGCAATTGTAAGTCATGAAGAAGGAACAGCAGTTGTTTCTATGACAAATGAAGTGTCAGATGATGTCTTAACACAGACAGTAGAAGATAAAGATTACAAAGTGACAGAAATTGAGTAAAAACAAAGATTGTTATAATATTTTGACATAATTCAAGAAAATATAACAACAAAAATCAATATTGTTATATAAAATAATGATAAATTTGCAAGATAGATGTAGATTTATCATTATTTTTTATATAAATCGCTATCTTGTTGAGAAAAATTATCAAAAGTGTGGTACAATATGACTAGTTAGAATCATCTAATCAATTACAACAATTAAAGATAGATAAAGGATATAAAAAAATGACACTAAAAGAATTACAAATCGGTAAGAGCGCAGTGATCAAAAGTGTTGGCAGTCATGGTGCATTAAGACAACATTTTCTTGATATGGGAATGATCCCTGGTGTTGAAATCACAGTAGTAAAGCTTGCACCAATGGGTGACCCTATGGAAGTACAGATTCATGGGTATGAACTGACTCTTCGATTAGAAGAAGCTGATCAGATTGAAATTGATCCAATTGTAGAAAGAAGCAGAAGTCATAAGGGTGCGGAATATATGAGAACTTTTGAGCATCCGGGATTAGGGGAAGAAGGTAAATATCATTCCAAAGAAGATGAACATCCACTTCCAGAGGGAACACAATTGACCTATGCATTAGTCGGTAATCAAAACTGTGGAAAAACAACATTATTTAATCAGTTGACTGGTGCCAATCAGCATGTTGGAAATTTTCCAGGTGTAACAGTCGATCGAAAAGATGGTGCGATCAAAGGACATCCTGAAACAAATGTAACGGACCTTCCAGGAATTTATTCGATGTCACCTTATAGTAGTGAGGAGATTGTTTCCAGAAACTTCGTACTAGAAGACAAACCAAAGGCGATCATTAATATTTTAGACGCGACAAATATCGAACGAAATCTTTACCTTACTATGCAGTTATTAGAGATGGACATTCCAATGGTGGTTGCCTTAAATATGATGGATGAAGTTGTTGGGAATCAAGGATCGATCAATGTCAATGAAATGGAATCATTGCTAGGTGTTCCAGTTGTTCCGATTTCAGCGGCAAAGAATGAAGGAGTCGATGAAGTTGTAAAACATGCACTTCACATTGCAAAATATCAGGAGAAACCATTGCGGCAGGATTTTTGTGACAAAGAAGATCATAATGGAGCAGTACATCGTTGTATTCATGCAGTAATACATTTGATTGAAGATCACGCAGAAAAGGCACAGATACCAGTTCGTTTTGCAGCGACAAAAGCTATTGAAGGAGATCATTTGATCTTAGAACAATTAAAGCTTGATCAAAATGAAATGGAAATGTTAGAGCATATTGTCAAGCAGATGGAAACAGAACGTAAGTTAGATCGAAGTGCAGCAATCGCAGACATGAGATTTGATTTTATTGAGGGTTTATGTGAACAGACCGTTGTTAAACCAAAAGAAAGTAAAGAACGAATTCGAAGTGAAAAGATCGATCGAGTTCTAACAGGAAAGTATACAGCAATTCCTTGTTTTGTAGGAATCATGGTTTTGGTATTCTATCTTACATTTAATGTGATCGGGGCCTGGCTTCAAGGAATCTTGCAATTAGGAATTGATAAAATCTCAGTACTTACAGATCAGGCATTAACAGCGGCTCACGTGAATCATGCGATCCATAGTCTGGTGATTGAAGGAATCTTTACTGGTGTAGGAAGTGTATTAAGTTTTTACCGATCATTGTAACCTTATTTTTCTTCTTATCATTAATGGAGGACAGTGGATACATAGCAAGAGTGGCATTTGTTATGGATAAAGTGCTTCGAAAGATTGGATTGTCTGGACGAAGTATCGTTCCGATGCTGATCGGGTTTGGATGTACAGTTCCTGCGGTTATGGCAACAAGGACTTTAACGAGCGAGCGAGATCGTAAGATGACAATTCTTTTAACACCATTTATGAGCTGTACAGCCAAGTTGCCAATTTATTCTTTTTTCGTAAATGCCTTTTTTCCAAAACGCGGTGGTCTTATTATGGCAGGATTATATTTATCAGGAATCATGATAGGTATTTTGATTGCATTTTTATATAAGGGAACGTTATTTAAAGGAGAACCAGTGCCATTTGTTATGGAGTTACCAAATTACAGACTTCCAGGAGTGAAGAATGTAGCACAATTATTATGGGAGAAAGCGAAAGATTTCTTACAGAAAGCATTTTCTGTGATTTTGGTCGCCACGATCGTTGTATGGTTTTTACAGAGATTTGATCTGCAGTTAAATATGGTAGAAGATTCTGCACATAGCATTTTAGCAATGGTAGCTGGTGTGTTAGTACCAGTTTTTTCACCATTAGGATTGGGAGATTGGAGAATCGTGACATCATTGATCAGTGGATTTATGGCAAAAGAAAGTGTAGTTTCAACATTAGGAGTTTTATTCAATGGAAATATCACAGCGGCGATCACACCATTAGCCGCAAGTTCTTTATTAGTATTTAGTTTGCTTTATTCTCCATGCGTTGCGGCCATCGCATCTGTAAAACGTGAACTAGGAACAAGATGGGCGGTTGGTCTGGCATTATGGCAATGTATGATTGCATGGATTGCAGCATTAATCGTAAGATTCATTGGATTAGTAATTTGAATTACATAAAATAAAAATATCGAGAGAGGCCAGTAAAATACTGGCTTCTCTGTCTTTTATCAGCAATCTATAATTTAAATCGGTATTTTGCGTATAGATTGATTCTTAAGCATATGGCACTTTCAAGGTCTGTTCTTTCCATATTTTATATCATTATTGTCAAATGTAAAAAATAAAGGAATATTGAAAATCTTATTCCAATGTTCCTTTATCATTCAGATGTTATTTAGAAACTTAAATGCTTCTTTTTCTTTAACAGATTCGCACCTGTGATGATTAGCATGATTCCAGATGCAAGTCCAATACAAATGGATAAGATTCCAAGCACGATGTTTCCAGCACCGGTACGTTTCATTGTTAAGTAGATTTTCTCCATGTCCATGATGTGACCTCCGTTTGAGAATTATAATTTGTAATGTCTATGATTTACTATATCATTAAAATTCATACTTCGTCAAATAACAACTTATAAAAGCAGATTTCTTACCATTGCATCATCAAATGTTACACTATTCATATGGTGGACTTCAATCTGATATAATGCATTGGCTGCAATATGTTCTGCGGCTTGTTCCAGATCTCTGATTCCTGTGGTTTCAGAATACATCTCAATGACAGCATCTAAGGCCTCATCTGTCATAATACATTCATCATCTTTTAATCCCATACGTTTTAATACCTTAGGGAGTGCAAATCTTTGGAAGATCGCTTTCTTCTCTTCCGGTGTGTAATCAGGAATGTCAATGACTGCAAAACGTGACATCAATGGTGCACTGATCTGGTCTTTTTCATTTGCAGTGGCAATTGGATATACTCCAACTGTTGGGATCATACATTCCATATAATTATCGGTAAATCCGAGATTATCAAGCAATGTTAGTAAAACATCTGCAGGATTTCCATTTCCCTTTCCTGAATTGGCTTTATCAAGCTCGTTAATGATAAATACAAGATTTGATTCTCCTGCCATGGAAAATGCATCCATGATGATCCCTGGTTTTGCATTTGCATAAATGCGGGAACTTCCCGTTAACTGCTCTGGATCGTTAATGGAACTCATATCAAGAGTTGTCCATGGAAGTTTTAAGATTCTTGCAACCGCATAAGCAATCTGAGATTTTCCTGTTCCAGCAGGTCCAACTAATAATAATCCATAAGCAGGCAGCGTGTGTGTACGATTAATCTGAATGATCGTTTCAATGATTCTTTGTTTCACACGTTCCATACCATAGAGTTCTTCATCAAGAATCCGTCTTGCTTCTTCAGGATCGATCGCTTTAAAATAATTACTCTTCCATTGGATGTTCATCATGATGGATAATGCACGCTGGGCATGACGTCTCTCTTCTTGTGAAACTTCATGAGATTTTGCAACAGCAAGATTTCTTCTTGCCCATAGACGAATATTATCAGGCAGCGTACTTCCGGCACATGTCATAAAATCTGTGATACTCTGGATGCTGGTAAGTTTCATATCATCACCCATCTCATCAAGATTTTCATCAGTGATCCGTTCATCTGGTGCATCACTTTGGAATAAACGTTCGATCATAAACTGAAGGAAACCATCTTCTGCAGATAATTTGGTGCCACCGCCAAGAGCAATTTCTCTGATCTTGTATACACAATAACCTTCTACTGTATTCTCCCCAGATAAGCGGACATGAATATGATTCTCTCCAAGCCATCTGACAAGGCTTACAAAACGGGAATCTAATTTTAAGATATCAGATATTACTGTCCCATCTTCTCCCTCAAATTCAAAGGCTGTCTGCTTATCTTGATCAGAAAATACACCACAGGAATGATGCTCCCACTGCTTCTTCTTGTTTGATAAAATCAAGATAGGGCATTCTATCGTAGCATGATCTACATTCGAAGAAAATGTTGTATAAGTACAGACTGCTTCTTCTTTTATTTCTGATGTATCGTTACTAAAAATCAAATACTGGCATAATTAAATACTCCTGTTTTCTTTTGTTTAGCATATTTATATTTCATTATATCAGTTTTTCCTGATTTTTAAAAGTTTTAAACTCTTTATAAAATAGAAAAAGGGATAAATGCTTCTGGATGTTCTTTATGTTTTCCAATATATTTTCCATCCAGACCATATCATACCAACGTCCGAATTTATAGCCGCTTTTATAAAATTTTCCAACCATATGATAACCAAGATGTTCATGATACTGAACACTGTTTTTTGTAACATATTCATCTTCGATTTCCGGATCTGTAATGCACGCATCCAAATTGATCACATGTTGTTTTTGAAGGATTTCTTCTAATGCCTCATATAATTTTTTCCCGATTCCCTGTCGTTTTACATCCTTATCTACATAAATGGTTGTTTCTACGGACCAGTCATATGCAGCACGGTTTTTAAAAGATGATGCATATGCATATCCGACAATTTTTCCATGCCCATCAACAGCCGCCAGATAAGGATAGCGTTTTAATGTCTGTTTGATCCTTTGACGGAATTCTGTTATCGAAGGTGTTTCATATTCAAATGTGATTGCTGTATGTTCTACATAATAGCGGTAAATTTCCAGTAATTCTTCTGCATCCTGTGGAGTTGCCAATCTGACTTCCATTTTGTCATTCCTTTCAGTTTAATGAAATAGTGGTGCTTTTTCATTTAATTTTGCATTTGAATGTGTTCCCCAGTGATCACTTCATAGCAAATCAGATTTTTTGTGTTTAAATCTTCTTTTGTCATATCAACAGCACTGATCTGGTGATTATCATAGGTTGTATAATAGTAGATTCCTTTTTGCGTATTACAACAAGAAGTATATAAGGTAATCTCATATTTTCCATTGACATCGCAGCATCCTCTTTGCTGATCGACAGATCCAAGAATATGGAAAAACTGATTGACACTTTCATTTTCAGAATTTCCAGAGACAGAATGCAATTTGGTAAATGCTACTTTAGCAAAACGTGAGGAAGAAGAAAGATCTCCAGGAAGACCAATCGCACCCATTCCACGACTGTATTGATCTAAATCGATATCTTTTGCAAATAGATTTTCTGGTTGTTTTGGAGAAAGATTCATATATTGATTTAATAAGAACATCTGAATGTTAAATGGAGGATTATTTGTTAATACCCCAACGTTATTTTCATAGATATGCATCCCATCTTCCATTGCTTCGACTGTGATCGCACCAGATTGATCTGCAATGATCCAGTGAAGCTGCGCTAATGGAAATTGTTCACTGTAAGGGGTATTGGTAAGATTCACATGAATCAATGCTGTCTTCGCTTCCTCAAGATTTGCACAAGTTCCAAGAATCCAAGGGATAAATTCAAACTGTGCGATATTGTCTTTCCCTTCTTCTATATCATAATATGCTGCATTTCCAACAAAATTAAGCCCAGCCATTGCCAGTCCACATTCATTGAATGCATCATAATACAAAGGGTCATTGTCGACTACATGAGCCATTCCGATCATAGCATAATGACTTTCTATGGCATCGATATGTCTAAAATGAAATGGATAATTTCTTGGAGTGATCACAACCTCATCTCCATAAGAGAATTCATAATCTAAAGTTCTTCCAAAATAAAAATCTTTTGTCTTGTAAGTTGCAGCTGTACACATTGCTCTTTTACTCCTCCTTCTATTAATTAATTTCAATAATTTTCAGTAATAATTATATCCTGTTTCTAAGGTATCATTCAAAGATGTTATGCCTGATCTGTCATAATGGAATTATTTTCAAAAAGATTTCGAATGCTAGTCGTTATCTTTCGGAATAACTGGTCAAATCCATAAGCATAAAGAGAGCCAAAGACATTGGCAGCGATTCTTAAGATGATGGCATTCTTCAGGCCAAAAAGATTCTCTGCAATATAAAGAGCCCCAAAGGTGTTGAAAACGGTTTGCCAGGCATATCCAGCAGAATAACCAACTCCTATCCCGCCGATCAGACCGATCCATTGAAAGATATGATCAGGAAGGATCGCATGTAAAATAAGAAAGATCATACATCCAAGAATATTAAATGGTCCTCTTCTTTGTACACGGTATTTCATATCTTTTGAAAATGGCAACAGGACAGACATTGCAGCAATCCCGATCCACATAACTCTTGGCATATGAACCAATTCTCCGATCAACATTGCAGTAGAAATTCCAAGAGATAATCTTAAATACCAGCTGCTTCTTGCAGAAAACAGATGAAATTCCTTAAATAAATGATAAAATCCTCTATGAAATGTTCGATTTCTATGATTCTTGTAAAATACAAGGGAACAGATCACAGCACCTGCAAATAATCCGCAACATCTTAACACATAGTTATGCCCTGTAACATCATATCCATAGAATAACAAATATCCTAAGATAAATGTGGACTGATTGGACATGATAACGTTATGGCAGCTTAAGATCATGATCGCCATAATACAAAGAAAATGAATAAAAAAAGCAGGAACAGTATTTACAGTATTAGCAAGTCTTGGTCCAACCGCAAGGATTGCAAAAATCATAAAGATAACGCCAATGCTGTGTTTTGTATCGATTCCGAAGTCAACCTGTCGTAAGATCATTAAAACCAGTAAGACTAGCACGCCGACAACACTGTTTTGTGATCCAAAGATCATACTGTAAAGAGTTACTAATGCAAAACAAAATGCAACCACTAAATATACTTTAAAATTATAGATAAGGATACGTTTATATTTCTCTTTTGAATCTTTGGCACCTTTGATCCATTGTTTGGAACCGATGGAACTTAATTGTAACTGTTGATAAAAATCCAATGTTAATACCTCCTGTGATAAGAATCTGTTTCTGAGTAGCAATGAACAATTTTACTCACTTCTAGGCTGTTCGTCAATACGTTATTTGACGTTTTTTCTTATTTTTGATATGATTTATTTATGAAAGCGACAGATAAAGAAAGGAGGATTTATCCTCATGGCAATGAATTTTAATCAGATGTTAAAGTTTCAGCAGATAAAAAATGCATTCAAACGGTTTGATCAAGACCATCCAAAATTCAAGAATTTCATGAATGCTGTATGGAGGGAGCAGGCACTTAAACAGGATGCTGTGATCGAGATTTCTATTACATCTCCAGAAGGGAAAAATTATTGTTCGAATATCAAACTGAATGCAGCAGATATCGAGATGTTTGAACAGTTGAAATCCATGAAACCAGAATAATTTCAAATTTTAATGTCAAATTAATGTCACGGAACCCTAAAACACATAAATTTAATGTCACAACTCAAAAAGAAGGCTAGTCAAATTTCACGACTAACCTTCTTGATTTTTACTGTAATTCTTCCTCAGACACCAGATTTTTCATGCTTCTAAGCCCTATACAAAGGGTTGAAGTATTATGTAATACGGCAGATGTTGTTGGCTGGATAAAGCCTAACACCCCGGCTCCAATAAGCCCTGCGTTAAATCCAACAATAAAGCGGTAATTATTATGAATTCGGCGCATTAAGTGGTTACTGATATGTTTGAGAGTTACCAGACCATGTAAATGGTCTCCTTCAATCGTTACATCTGCGATTTCTCTTGCAATCTGAGCTCCATCACTGATCGCGATTCCAACATTAGATGCAGATAATGCTGGAGAATCATTGATTCCATCTCCGATCATAATAACTTTTCTTCCTTCGGCTTTTTCTTTCTCAACGAAAGCAGCTTTATCCTCTGGAAGTACCTCAGCATGATATTCATCCACACCAACTTTGGCTGCAATAACCTTTGCAGTACGATCACTGTCTCCAGTCATCATAACGACTTTCTTGATTCCAGCAGCTTTTAATGCTTTGATCACATCTTTGGCTTCTTCACGTAATGGGTCTTCAATACAGATCACACCTGCAAGTTTTCCTTCGATCGCCATATATAAATGCGAACATTCTTCAGGCAGTTTCTCAAATAACTCTTCTTTGCCTTCAGGAATTGTACACTGCTCATCTTCGAATACAAAATGATAACTTCCAATGACAACTTTTTTATTCTCAATCATGGAAGAAATTCCATGAGCCACGATATACTCAACCTCAGAATGTAATTCTTCATGTACAAGATTTCTGTCAACAGCTGCCTGAACTACAGCTTTTGCCATAGAATGAGGGAAATGTTCCTCTAAACATGCGGCAATTCTTAATAATTCCTTGCATTTCATTCCGTTAAATGAAACAATATCAAGAACAGTAGGTTCCGCTTTTGTTAAAGTTCCTGTTTTATCAAAAACGATCGTTTCGGCTTCTGCCATTGCTTCTAAGTATTTACCACCTTTGACAACGATCTGATGGTCATTTGCTTCCTTGATCGCAGATAAAACAGAGATTGGCATTGCAAGTTTTAATGCACATGAGAAATCAACCATCAGTACAGATAAAGCTTTTGTTACATTTCTTGTAAACAAATATGTGAGAGCAGTTCCAGCCAATGTATAAGGAACTAGACGATCTGCAAGATGTTCTGCTTTACTTTCTAAAGAAGATTTTAATTTTTCAGATTCTTCGATCATCGTAACAATCTTATCAAATTTGCTTGATCCATTTACTTCTTTTACGCAAACTTTTAAGTCACCCTCTTCAACGACAGTTCCTGCATATACGTATCCGTCAGGAATCTTGCGAACAGGTGTTGATTCTCCAGTTAATGATGCCTGATTGACCATTGCTTCACCATCAACAACAACTCCATCAAATGGGATCATATTTCCCATCTGTATGTGAACGATATCGTTAGCATCAATTTCGTTGGATGGAACTAAAATCTCATGATCTTCTTCGACTTTCCATACCTTATCAATATTCAAGGACATGCTTTTTGCAAGATCATCGACGGATTTCTTATGTGTCCATTCTTCGAGAATTTCTCCGATTCCGAGTAAAAACATGATAGAGGATGCGGTATTGATATCTCTTCGAATGATCGATACTCCGATTGCCGTACCATCAAGTACTGGAACTTCAATCTTACCCTGAGCAAGTGTATGAATTCCTTCATATATATATTTCAAAGATTTGATCACTGTGATCCCTGCTCTTAATGGATATGGAAATAATAATTTGTTCCATAATGGAATAAGACTTTACTTATAAGTTTCTCCTGATATGTCTGGTTTAATTGTCTGCTCTGACTTTCTTGATAATTATCAGGGACTGTGATGATTCCATGATAAAATTCCTTTAAAGCAGTAAGAATTTCACTGCGGCTGGCATCATAACAGATCACGATGTCATTTGTGCGGTCATAGATTTTTACAGATGTTACAAAATCTTTTGTTATAAGATAATATTGAAGTTCATCTGCCTGATCAGCACTCATTGTCTTCTGGCAGTTATGAATACGAATTCTGCCTCGAATCTCATGTTTGATCGTAAATTTCATACAAACTCCTTTTTGTTTGAAAACACCTGCAGGAAAACTGCAGGTGCCTTAATCTTAATGTTCTATTCTATTCTGCAACTTCTTTGAAAGTATCTTCGGAAACTTCTTCTGTTTCTTCCGCCTCATCAGTTTCAGCATAAGCTTCCCATTCCTCTGCTTCTGCTGCTCTTTCTTCATTGATCTGCTGAGCTTCAGCATAGATATCTTCAGCATTCTCCTGTACAGTTGCAACTGTATCCATTACACATTCTTTTGCACGAAGAACAGCTGCTGTACAATTTGTGTAAAATTTCTTTGCATCCTTACTTGATAATGCTTTAATACCTGCTGTTCCAAATAAAACACCTGCTGCAAAAAATCCTGTTTTTTACTCTTTACTACTGATAAAACTTTTGTTAAATCCATGTTTTTTCCTCCTGTATGATATAAATATGTATTTATTTCTCGTATACTTAAGAGCTATATGACTTTATATGCTCTCTAAGTAACTTTGTCCATTATAAAACATCCTATGGCGATTACTCAAGACTAATCGCAGTGCCTTATTGATAATATTTCTCAATAAGGCACTACTCTCCTTCTGTAGTGTTAGAACTGTTAAATATGTTCCCAGAATCACCTTTTGAACGGTTATAGTCGTATTTGGAAGGATAACCACATGTCTCAGCAGCATCTGCACCTCCATAATTCTTAGCAAAATCCTGACGTTTTCCTTTGTTAAACATAAAGTACTTTAATGCTTCCTGATTTGCTTTGAAATTTACAAAGAAAACATATCCACATGGAGGATAGCTTCCAGCAACAGCTGTTTTGATGTATTCTCGATCGGTACACGAAGCTGATCAATCTCTGTTGTTCCCATTTTTGCAACAGATAGGATCAGTTTTTTAATATAAGTTGCGTCCATATCCGTAGATACATCACCAAGTGCATCAATCGCAATATCCACAAGATCTAAAGGATTTTGCTGTAACATCTTCTGGAAAGTTGCCTGCATAACAGCACGCTGTCTTCCTGTTCGTCCAAACTCTTCAACACCATACTTTTTAGAGAACACATGACGAACTCTTGCATACCCTAATGCCTGATTACCATTTAAAGTCTGTTTACCGACTTTTACATTTCGATATTTTTTCTTTGAAATATAATTTGTTGTATTTAAGTATTCTGCTTCTCTTTGTTCAAGAGTCATTTCAATTCCGCCGATCCTGTTAATTACCTTTTCAAATGCGGCAAGATCTACAACACAGAATTTGTCGATCTTAATATTAAAATTTTGAGCCAGTGTCTGATATAAAAGTGCTTCCCCGCCAAATGCATAAGCGGCATTTAGTTTATTACGTCCATGACCTGGTATTTCTACATACATATCTCTTAAAAAAGAAGTTAATTTCAATTCTTTTGTTTTAAAGTTGATCGTTGCAACCATCATACTGTCAGATCGACCATGATCACCTTTTTCGGAGCCCTGAGCCCCATTATCAGAACCAACTAATAAAATATTGACGACATCTTTATCGAAGGTCAGATCTTCCTCATTCTTAATCTTCACTTTATCCATAGATTGTTTTTTGGGCGTCACTGCGGCTTCCAGTCGCGCATCATAATACCCAAGCATACCACCAACGCCAATTGCAATGATCAGAAAAAAACTGATTATGACTGTAAATTTTTTGTAAACATTCTAAAGTTCCCTCCTTATTTTCCTGTCCGTATTTTACCACATATTCTTTTGATATCAAACCGTTAATCTTTGTTTTTTTCATTTCCTAAGAAAATCTTCAGAATTTTATCCATATCATTTTGATATGGATATGATGTAAAAAATGTATTTTACACTTGTTTTTATTCATGATAAGATAAAAACATATTAAGTTAGGTAACTAGTTTACACTTTTTATATATTGTTCTGAGAAATCTCCAGAGATAAGCAACGGGTGCTGTTCTTTGGAGATTTTTTAATATCATAGGAATTTCCGATGGAATCCCCTAATTTAAGAATCTTAAGAATGCCTTAGCTGCGATACTTTGTGGATATTCTGTATCATAGATCAAGATGATATTACGCTGAGGAAACGTTTCTTTTACCTCAATCTCAAAGACTTCTCCAGATTCCAGATCATCTTTAGCAAATTCTGGTGGGATAAAACCAATTCCAAGATTATGTCTTACAGCTGGAAGGATCATATCTGTAGTTGCAAGTTCCATATCTGCCTCAAATTTTAATCCATTCTTTTCAAAATACTGATTTAAAAACTTTCTTGTGATAGCTTCTGGGGTCAGACTGATCCAAGGATATTGGGCAAGTTGCTTGATAGAAATTTTTTGACCTTTTAATTCCTCAAAACGTTTCCCACCAATTAAAATATCATGGTATTTTCTTAAAACTTTTTGCTGTAACGGTTTTTCTATTTGAAATGGTGCAGATACAACTGCAAAATCAACATTGCCTTCTTTTACGATATTGATGGATTTTCTTGTACTATTATTTAAAATCTTAAAATGCACATTCGGATATTGTTCATTAAAGGATTCCATTGCCTGAAATAAATAGCAATGCAGAGCGGTTTCTGTCGCACTTACATAGATTGTTCCATTTTCAAGGCTTAGCATATCACTTAAATTGCTCTCTGCTTTAAAAAACTGAGCACATCCGGCTGCGATGTATTCATAAAAAACTTCACCTTCTGGTGTTAACTTCATACCAACTTTGCTTCGTTCAAATAATCTGCAGTTTAAATTCTTTTCAAGATTATGGATCGTTCTTGTTACGGATGGCTGGCTTGTGTGTAAAACTGTAGCAGCTTTCGTAAGATTCCCATATTTTGCTACATAATAAAAATCCGGTAATGTTCAAAATTTGTATTCATCGTTTTATTCCTTTTCGCAAGCTGCCAGAATGCAACAGCACTCGCAGCAGCTACATTTAATGAATCTACTCCATGTGCCATCGGAATCTTTACTGTATAGTCACATGCATCAATCGTTTCCTGACATAAACCATCGCCTTCTGTTCCAAGGATGATCGCAAGTTTATCTTCTGACATCAAAGCTTCATCATCAATACTTACAGATCGGTCAGTCAATGCCATCGCAACATTTTTATAACCAAGTTCTTTTAAACGATGCATTCCATCCGCTGGCCATGTATCATCCCCAAGAAATGTCCATGGTATCTGAAAAACAGTTCCCATACTAACGCGTACAGATCTTCGGTATAATGGATCGCTGCAGCCTTTACTAAGCAGTATGGCATCCATATTAAGTGCCGCAGCAGAACGAAAGATTGCTCCGACGTTGGTTGGATTCATAACATTTTCCAGAATAACGATTCGTTTTGCATGATCACAGATCGTTTCGAGCGCAGGTAATGGTTTTCGACGCATGGCACACAACATGCCTCTTGTGAGTCCAAAACCAGTTAGTTGTTTTAATACATCAAAAGATGCTGTATAGACAGGAATATCCTGATATTGCAATATAATATCTTTTGCCTGTGTTTTAATATGACGATCTTCAACCAAAAAAGAAATCGGTTCATATCCTTGTTCAAAGGCTGTCTGTATAACCTTTGGACTTTCCGCAATAAAAATCCCAAGATCTGGTTCATAATAATGTAATAACTGCCCTTCTGACAAGCTTGCATAAATATCTAGTTGTGGATCGTTTAGATCCGTGATCTGTATGACAGACATCTTATCTTACCTCCATGTCTTTGTTCTGAAATGTAGCTTTAAAATCCACATTATTATATCGTATTTCACAAACTAAATCTACAAAATATAAAGGATTTGTGATATAATAAATCTTCAAACACATTTCAATCAAAGGAGAAATTACTATGGATAACCAGAACATCCTGGCTGTTGTTGCCGGAGAAGAAATCACGCAGAAAGATTTAGATGCACTGATTGCTGCATTACCAAAAGAACAACAGGCATATGCAGGGAATGAACACTTTAGAAACCAGTGTTTAGAACAGATCATTACTGTTCATCTTTTCGCTAAATTAGGAGAAGAATTAAAATTAGAAGAAACAGAAGCTTTCGCTGACAATTTAGCTCATGCAAAGAGAGAGATTCTTGCACAGATGGCTCTCGGAGAGGCTATGAAAGATATTACTGTTTCTGAAGAAGAAGCAAAAGAATATTATAAAGCGAATGAAAATCAGTTTATGGCTGGAGAAACAGTTCATGCGAAGCATATTCTTGTAGATGGTGAAGACAAATGTCAGGAAATCTTAGAAAAGATCATCGGTGAGGAAACTACATTTGAAGATGCGGCTAAGGAATTTTCAACATGCCCATCCAAAGAAAAAGGTGGAGACCTTGGTGCATTTGGACGAGGACAGATGGTGAAAGAATTTGAAGATGCTGCATTTGCTGCTGAAGTTGGACACGTTGTAGGTCCAGTAAAGACACAGTTTGGATATCATCTGATCAAAGTTGAAGATAAAAAAGACGCAGAAACTTCTGTATATGAAGATGTTGCTGATACGATCAAGAATATCATTCTTCAGCAGAAACGTAACGATGTTTACGGAAATAAGATCGCTGAATTAAAAGAAAAATATGTAGAAAAATAGAATTTTCTTACATAGTGTAAAGTATAAAAAGATGCCTTCCACAAAAACTTTATGGGAGGCATCTTTTTGAATGTTTAATTTTTATTACATGATCAATCTTCTAAATCTACTACGTTATTCTACACCGTAATGTGTTAATAAGGCTTTTTCTGCTTCTGCGCTCCATAATCCATTATGTCTGTCGCAAATATCAGCAAGTTCATTGAAAAAAGGATCATCTTTTGCAAGACTTCTAAGATCAGAAATTGCTGTCATTGGCATATTGATATGAAGATATGATAATTTCTTTCCACCTGGAATATTTGGAAGATTCATTGTTGTATCAACGATAGAATCAATTCCTCCAACATGAGTGATCATAACAGCTGGTTTGATTTCTTTTCTTGCAGCACGATCGATTGCTTCTTTCATGTCATCGATACTTCCACCAGTACTTCCAAGAATCTTCGTTGCATTGTAATGACAGTCATACAGATTCACATCTGCTGAAAATTCGGAGTCTGTTGGTCCTGCAAACAGGTTCATACATCCATCATAGCCTAAAATCTTGTTTCCAAGTTCTGCAACTGGTCTGGCTGGTACGTAAACAAAGACATCATCAAATCCTTTTCCATCGACAGATAGTGCTTTTAATCCATCGACTGGATCATCCATCTTTGCTGTGTTTACATAAATTAATTCAACACCTTTTTCCTTGGCTTCTTCTACAGAGATCACCTCATTCGCTCTTGCTAATTTGGCGTCATCAATGTCTGTAACGATCACTTTGGCTGGTTTATTCTCGATGGCAAGGGCGTAGCTTACAGCACCAAGTCCCATTGGTCCGCATCCACCAAGAATTGCGATACTTCCACCTGCTTTTGTTCCCATTACATGTTCATAACGGTCTTTAACGTGATAGTTTGTTTTATAACCACAAATGACACAGCACATTGGTTCTGCAACAGAAGATTCAAAGTAAGAATCTCCTTCATGAGTCCAAAGGCATCCAGCTTCGATAATATCATTTGGGAAAATACAGTAAGTTGCTGCTCCACCGCACTCTGTATAAGAGTATCCTGGAGATTCAGCCTGTCCAGGAATTGCTGGCTGCTGTGCGAACTTCTGTCCTGGTTTGAATTTATCCTGCCATTTTTTACCGACTTTCACAATATCTCCGGCAAATTCGTGTCCAATGATGATCGGGTGATCAGCAACATCCGCAGGAACTCGCTTATGATCTGCTCCTTGTTTTACCATTTTCCATGTAGACATACAGATCGAATCACTCATCACCTTAACAAGGATCTCATCGTCCTTGATCTCTGGGAGTTCAAATTCTTCCAGACGGATATCGTCTTTTGCATATAATCTTACACCTTTAACTTGCATATGCTACCTCCTAAAATATAAAATCCATACAGGTATATTTTAGCACAAGGAAATTATTTTTTAAACTCGTTTTCTTGATATTTATCTACAATATGATTAAACATTGTGCGAACAGCAGGCGCCATAAAATTCGGATTCATAGCTGCAAGTCCGATGATCCTGCTTGCAGGTGGTTTTGTTGGATAACTATCAACTTTATATGGAATATCTGTCATAACAAGTTTCGGCATCAGACAGATTCCAAATCCTTTCTCAACAAGTGCGATCGTTGATAAATCATCAACTACATGATAGTTCGATTGTACTTGCAGCGAATTCTCTTTTAAGAAATTCTGGATATCTGCATCGGTACTGTCTCGTTGTGTTACAAATTGATGATGTTTCATTTCTTCAATATCAATATAATTTGTACTTTTATTTGCTTTTGTACCACTCGGCAGAACACAGAGTAATTCGTCACGATATAATGGTTCAATCGGAATATCCTTTGCACTGGATACGGATAAAAATCCGAGATCTACAACTCCGTTCTTGATCCAGTATACAACATCATCGTAAGTTCCCTGAAAGACTTCAATGTCAATCTCTGTATACTTCTTCTTAAAAGAATGTAAGATCTCTGGTAGCCAGCTGGTACATACACTGGAGAATACTCCAATCTTTACTTTTCCTTGTTTTAATCCATTTAATTCAGCAATTTCCTGCTTTAAGCTTTCATCACAGTTCAATACAGCATTTACATATGGTAATAGCTGCTCTCCATAGTTTGTGAGACTGACTCCTGCTTTGCTTCTTGTCAATACTGAAAATCCTAATTCATTTTCCATCGATGAGATGGCATGACTGATCGCAGAGGGTGTTAATCCTAAGATATCCGCTGCTTTATGGAAACTCCCTACATCTGCGATTGTCTTGAAAACTTGGTATGTCAATAATGTCATTCCATAAAACTTCCTTACTTTATTATTTTATCTATCACATTTATATAACAGATTTTCCCAACGTCTGTCAACCTCTTTCTGGAATTCTTCAATTAAATGTTCATTTCCAGGTTTAAATAAATGTTTAAATCTTCCCTGTGCTCTTAAGAAATCTTCAATAGGTAAGTTTTTTTCTTTGGCTCGTAAGTTAAATTCCATTTTCCATGATCTACTTCAAACATTGGCCAGTAGCATGTTTCTACTGCAAGACGACAGATTTCCATAATATCTTCTGTATTGTATCTCCATCCTCTTGGACATGGTGTCATGATATTTAAGAAACTTGCCCCTTCTGTGTAAATCGCTTTTTCAGCCTTTTTATGAAGATCATTAAAGTTTAGTGTAAATGTACTCTGGCCTACATATGCTACATCATGATCTGCGATGATGCTTGCAAGGTCTTTACGGTTCTGCATTTTACCAACAGATTCTTTTCCTGTCGGTGTTGTTGTTGTATCTGCAAACATTGGTGTTGCAGAAGATCTCTGGATTCCTGTATTCATATAAGCTCCGTTATCGTAACACACATAAACCATGTCATGACCACGTTCCATAGCTCCTGATAAAGACTGGAATCCGATATCATAAGTTCCACCATCTCCACCAAATGCGATGAATTTAAAGTTTTCGTCTTTTGGAAGTTTTCCACGTTTTTTTAATGCTTTATATGCTGTCTCAACTCCACTTAATGTTGCTCCTGCATTTTCAAATGCATTGTGGATATAGCTGTCTTCCCATGCAGAATATGGATACATGAAAGAAGATACCTCAAGACATCCTGTCGCATTTGCGATCACAGCATGATCTTCTTCATGTAAAGCACGAAGTACCGCACGAACTCCAATTGTAGCACCACATCCGGCACACATACGATGTCCTGGAGCTAAACGCTCTTTTTTACTCATCATTCTTTTACATTATAACTACTCACAGTATTCCTCCTATTAACGCAATCCGATGTATTTAAACTGTTCAAGTTTTGTTCCATTTTCAATATGATCTTCAAGATCAGTAAAGATATCATATACTTCCTGTACGGTAAAGTCTCTTCCGGCAAGTCCGTAAATATAGTTGACGGTATCGATCATCACTTTATTTCTAAATAATCCGGCAGTTACTTCACTTCCAAGAGGTCCACCGTTTCCGTTATAACTTTCTGTACGGTCCATGATTGCTACCGCTTTGGCACCTTTTAAAGCTGTGGCTAATTCATCGGCTGGGAATGGACGGAACAGACGTAGTTTGATAACACCGACTTTTTTACCTTTTGCTCTTAAGTCATCCACTGCCTGTTTTGCTGTTCCAGCAGCTGATCCGATCAATAACATGATGTAATCGGCATCTTTTGTTTTGTATTCTTCAAATAATCCATAGCTTCTTCCAGAAATCTTTTTAAATTCTTTTGCAACCTTCAAGACTACATCTTTCGCATTTTCTAATGCGATTTCTTGATTTTTCTTTGCTTCCATTGCATAGCTTGTCACAGAATATGGTCCAACTGCGATTGGTTTTCCAGGATTTAATAAGAATTCTTTCGGTTCATATTCACCAACAAAATTTTTAACTTCTTCATCTTCTAGTAATTCAATATTTTCAACCGCATGACTTGTGATAAATCCATCCTGACAGATCATGATCGGTAAATGGACTCCAGCACTTTCGGCGATTGGATATGCTTGAATAAAGTTATCATAGGCTTCCTGATTGTTTTCCGCATAAATCTGAATCCATCCAGTATCTCTTGCGCCCATTCCATCAGAATGGTCACAGTTGATGTTGATCGGTCCGGATAATGTGCGGTTTACGAGAGCTAATGCGATAGGCATACGGTTTGATGCTGCAAGCAATAATTCTTCCCACATCAATGCAAGTCCTACAGAAGATGTTGCTGTTAAAGTTCTTGCGCCGGCAGCTTCTGATCCGATTGCGGCACTCATTGCAGAATGTTCACTTTCCACAGGGACAAATTCTGTGTCGATTTCTCCATTTGCAATATATGTAGAAACCATCTGTGGAATCTCTGTGGATGGAGTGATTGGGAATGCCGGCATAACATCCGGATTGATCTGGCGGATTGCGAAGGATACCGCCTCATTTCCTGACATACGATCTTTTCTAGCCATCTTATCTTCCCTCCTTCATTGTGATTGCATCAAATGGACAGGCTTTTGCACAAATACCGCATCCTTTACAGTGGTCATAATCAAATTCTACTCGTTCACCATCTTTTAGAGGAATACTAGAGTCTGGACAGACCATGGAACAGACCATACATTGTCTGCAAAGATCCTGGTCTAAAATTGGTGTTCTTGTTCTCCATTCCCCTGTATGAAACTGTTTTGAAGTTCCGCCAGCAAATAACATCAGTCCTTCTGTCAGATCCTGATGAGGTGTCTGCTCATTGATTTTGCTTATATCTGTTCTCATATTGTTATATCTCCATTTAAAATACGTTTTTATAATACATCTTTTAATTCTTCATAAGTTAATTCAAGTGCCTGCATATTTCCATCGATGACTTCTGGTTTCTTTGCAAATTTATGCTGATAAGAAGCTCGCATTTCAGAAATAAAAGCATCTTTTTCATAACACCACTGACTGCAACAGCTGCTGCGAGCATTGGAGAGTTTGGAAAATATTTTCCTAAAGCCTGTATAGAGATTTTTCTGCATCGACAGTATAAACTTTTCCTGATAGCCATTTAACATTGGCTTTGATCTCATCGGCTGATTTTGG